>CERJ01077318.1_pt1 | contig 26089 bp, 14 predicted proteins | sample 530781 | NCBI WGS metagenome assembly CERJ01 (sample SAMEA2620967, study PRJEB7988) | marine metagenome | biome: marine biome (ENVO:00000447); feature: deep chlorophyll maximum layer (ENVO:xxxxxxxx); material: "saline water (ENVO:00002010), including plankton (ENVO:xxxxxxxx)" | depth 30 m
CAAAACCGCTTTTTAATATATATAATTTAACCGGTAACTTAAAATAGCTTTTACTGTTCACTATGAGTCGTAATTATTTGTCTTACGGCTATAGACGTACATTTAAGACGAAATTGTTCCATTACATTCGTCATCCTAAAAACACCACAAATCCCTTATTCATGAAAAACATTCAAAAGAACCTCTTTTCTCATTTTTACTTAAAAAAACTCAGTGCGGTATGGGGGCCATTATTAATGGTCATATTTTTGGTTGGCACATCCAATGTTTCGGCACAGGTGGCGGATAAGACCGAAGATATTGCCCCCTTGAATCCACCTTTTGAGATGGCTGAACTTGAGCGCCCAAACATTCCCGACCAAACTTTCGATATCAGGGATTATGGCGCAAAGTCAATGAGCGAGGATGAGGATTTCAAGAATACAGATGCAATACATCGTGCGATCGAAGCGGTTGAAGATGCCGGTGGCGGGCGTATTTTGATTCCAGAAGGTAAGTGGTTTACCGGCCCTATCCATCTGAAAAGCAACATGAATCTGCATTTAGCTGACGGAGCTGAAATTGTATTTAGTACTGACAAGGAAGATTATCTGCCGGTGGTTCGTCAGCGACACGAGGGAGTGGAAGCTTACAATTATTCTCCTATGATCTATGCATACAAAGTGAAAAATGTTTCCATTACCGGGAATGGGATCTTAAATGCACAGGGGGATCACTGGTGGGAATGGTTTGAAGAACACGGAGCCCCTCCAAGAGCAGCAGCAACCAAAGTACCTCTCTCACGACGTGACTGGGGAAAAGGAGCCGGACACGAAGGCATGCGTCCAAGTTTTGTAGTTTTCTGGAAGTCGGAAGACATCCTGATCGAAGATATTACGCTGAATGATTCCCCAATGTGGAATCTTCATATGATCTATAGCAACCGCATTATCATTCGCGGTGTAACCATAAATAGCCTGCGCGCTCCCAATGGAGATGGTGTCGTTCTTGATTCCTCTCAAGATGTGTTGGTAGAATACAATCACTTTGAAACCGGTGATGATGCTGTAGTTCTGAAATCGGGACTGAATGAAGAAGCCCTGGAAATAGACATTCCTACCAAAAATATTGTTGTAAGGAATTTTGAGGCTCGCAAAGTACGAACCGGGAGCGGTGGAGTAGTTTTTGGAAGTGAGACTTCCGGTGGTATCAAAAATGTGTACGTGCACAACGCTTTGTTTGATGGAAGCGATCGCGGTATTCGTTTTAAGACCGAACGCGGACGGGGAAATGTGGTTGAGAATATTTACATCGAAAATGTGAAGATGCGGAATATCACTTATCAGGCCATCAACTTTAATACGTTTTATACAGGGCCTGAAGTCACCGGTCCCTCTCCCCTTATGCGGAATGTAGTGATCAAGGATGTTGAAATTGACGGTGTTCCTATTGCCATCGAATTGGTGGGACTTCCCGAAAAATGGCTGGAAAACATTCACCTTGAAAATATTACCGTGAAAAATTCCGAACAGGGAGCTCGTATAACAAGAGCTAAGAATCTTACCATGAAAAACGTGACCATCAACTCAGAAGAAGTCGCTATGACCGTAGAAGATGCGTACGAATTATTCCTGGATAATGTGACGCTGAATGATGAAGCTCCGGGCAAACCGCTGATCTTCAGTGGCCGACATACAGGAGCTATTTTCACCGATGACTTCCCTCTCGGACAAATGAAATTCACCGATGGTTTAACCAAGGATATTGTGAAGGAAGCACCTGAAGCACAGGCTTGGTGATTTAAGCTTTTATCCTTTTATAAAACCCTGGGTAGCTGTTGTTGCCTGGGGTTTTTTATTGGAGTGAATTTGCTCTTTGTTGCTTACCGGGACCGGGAGGTCCCGGCAGGCATTCCCAACAGGGTGATTAGAAAATATTGCAATTCAAAGTTACCTGCATTTTTATTTACCCAATCGCTCCAGAGGGTTCCAACCATCAAAAATACGTTCCAGCGTATATTGTTCTGCTTCTTTTGGGGTGAGTTGATGGGACCATGAAACGCGCTCTTCCGGAGTAAATCCTGCTCCCGAATTATCAAATTCCCCATAAAAAACCGTCTCTTCTTTGGCCGGTTCGTTCCAGTTATGCCAGCCTTCGGGCTTGATGTGGTTACCCAAATCCGAATTCATGATCACCACTTTTGCATACGGCCGCCATGGACGTCCTAAATACACCGAAGCCTCCGGTGCTGTGCCCGTAAAACGGCTGTTGATGAATACATATCCAAATTCATGGTCTTCTGGTGTAGAGGCTGCCGTTACATAATGCCCGCCCTCTTTACTGTGGATCTGACAGTCTTCAAAAACCGCTGTGGAAGCTCCAAAAATGAAATCTGTGGTTCCCTCGATGTAGCAGTCCTTATAGTACTGCCGGCTCTCATCGCCACGGGTGTAGAGTGTGTCCTGAAATCCCAAAAACCGACAATTTTCAAAAACCGCCCGATCTCCGGTTATACGAATGGCAACCGCCTGCCCCACCGGGCCCGCCGTATTCTTAAAAGTGATATTTCTGGCCGTGAAATCATCCCCAAACACAAAAAATCCGGATGAGCCTGTAGTTCCCAATTCTTCACCGAACCGGTTTTTCTTTGAAGCATAATCATCGTAGGTAAGTATGGTTTTCTCTACATCTTCTCCCACAAAAGTTAGATTGGTCTTGGAAGTTGCTAGTACCAGTTTCTCCTTATAGATTCCGTTTTTGATATAGATCACGGTCTCGTTACTTCGGAAATCTGGCACGGCGTCAATGGCATCCTGAACAGTGCTGAAATCTCCGGAACCATCTTTAGCTACAATGAAATCGATATTTGCTGGCTGGGCAACACAGGGAGAAATTAATAGTATGAAGAGTAGAATGAATAAATACTTAGCTGACTGCATGAGATAGACCTAATTGAATTCTAAAAAACCAGTTTCTTTTAACCATTCTTCACCCAAGTCTGTCCAATACTCGGTTGAACCGGGATTTCCGATCATGCCAATGCTATGCCCGCCTTGAGGAAAAATATGCAGGCTCGATTCCGTGCTACCATGTTCCAGTAATGCTTCATAAAACAACATGCTGTTCATAGGGTGAACCGATCGGTCATTGGCCGCGTGGATCAATAAAGAAGGAGGCGTTTGATCATTAACCTGCAATTCTGCTGAAAATTTTTGAACTAATTCTTTGGAAGGATTCTCTCCCAATAAATTATGTTTACTTCCCTCGTGTGCAAATTCTCCAAACGTGATGACCGGAGAGATCATGATCATAAAATTCGGTACAAATGAGATCGAATCTAATGTGTCACCAATTGATGCATAGTCTTCAGCAAAAGTCCCAATTGTTGCCGTTAAATGCCCACCTGCTGAAGTTCCCATTGCCCCGATCTTATTTGGATCAATGCCCCATTCGTTAGCATTTGAGCGAATAATACGTATGGCTCGTTGTGCATCTTGCAGAGGTGCTATCTCCCTTTGGATCAGATCGGGAGATTTTGGGATCCGATAATTCAAAACATAGGCATGAACACCCAGCGTATTGAACCATTTGGCGAGCTGAAATCCGCCCAGATCGTAGGTGAGGTGATTATATCCACCGCCCGGAAAGATCAGTACGGCCGCCCCTGTATTCTCTTCCTTAGCAGGATGAAAAGCATACATATGCGGATGTTTTAACAGATAGATCCGGTCATTCTCCACGCTGTCCTCAATGGCTAATCCTTTGGAATTTGGGAGTTCGCCTTCTGGCCAGACCATTATTTTATCCTGAGCAAATGATGGCACTGCACTTATCAGAAACAGGCCCAGTAACAAGGCTCCATAAATATGCTTATTCATCATTGATAGTATGAAAGTTCACAGGTTTTATTTCAGTCACAGGTATTACTCAATATAGCTGATAATTACTCAACACGAGTGACTCGGAAGAAATCGAAATCAGCAAAACCGGAATATTGGCTGCTGTAATCGATATAATCTTCAGGATCTCCATTTCGGGGTTGATTGGCGAATAGTCCTACTTTGGCACCTATCCACCGACCTTCCTTAGCTGCGAAAGGTTGTCCGATCGTTTCAAAGTTCTGTCCATCGGTGCTGTAGCTAAACTGGGATTCTCCTCCTTCTGTAACATCCACCCGAAACCATAATTCATCTGTATCAACAAACTCTCCTTCTATTTCCTCTTCAGGATTTCCTGCATCCGCACCTTCGGTAATTACCTGAGATACATACATTCCATCCCGCTGATGAGTTACTGAAAGGTAGGAGTAGTCTTCCCCCATTACGATCAATCCGGCTTTTTCACCATACATATGTGATGTAAACTCAAGTTTCGTGGTAGCCCGAAATTCAGGAGCTGGAAATTTTTGAAGTAACAAACCTGGCACATCCCAGAGATTCTTAGTTCCTTCCGGCAGCGGTTTACCATAAAGACGTAAGAACCCAAACCGAGAGGTTAGAGCCCAGGTTGACTCAGGATTGCCATGCCATTGCCATTGCAATCCCAGCTTTTCGCTTTCAAATTCATCGGTTTCGGGAGGCGTTTGTATGGCCCATTCCACATTTCCAACATCAGGCTTTTGGTGGGTTTTAACCGGTTCACCAATGCCATCATTATTGAGATCTTTGCCCATCATGGGCCAGCCATCTTTCCAGTTTACAGGATTGAGGTGTACAATTCTGCCATATACTCCTTTATCCTGAAAATGCACAAACCAGGATTCTCCAGAATCAAGTTTAACCAATCCACCTTGATGTGGGCCATTGATGTTTGTTGATCCCTGGTGCAGCACGGTTTTAGCTTCATAAGGACCAAAAACATTATCTGATCGCATTGCCAGCTGCCATCCCTCTGTAACTCCACCCGCCGGTGCAAGGATGTAATAAGTGTCGTTGTATTTTTTAAATTTTGGGCCTTCCACCACTCGGTTTCCATCATGACCATCAAAAGCAAGTACCGGATCTCCGATCACCCCCGAAGCATCGGGTTTCATTTCCTGAACCACTAAAACCGTGTTTATGCCGGACCGACTGCGTGCATACGCGTGAGTGATATAAGCTCTGCCATCATCATCCCAAAGTGGAGATGGATCAATGAGTCCTTTTCCACCTTTTACCAGGTGTGGCTCGGACCATTCACCTTCAGGATCATCTGTTTTAACCATATAAATTCCAAAATCAGGATCACCCCAGAAAATGTAATATTCCCCATCGTGGTAACGGATACTTGGCGCCCAAACGCCATTCCCATGCTGGGGTTCTGTGAAGTGTTTAATCGGGTGTAAGTTTGGCAAAGCGTGATTGACCAACTCCCAGTTCACCAGATCCTTAGAATGAAGAATGGGCAGCCCCGGAACCGCATTAAAACTGGAAGCAGTCATGTAAAAGTCATCGCCAACTTTTACCACATCCGGATCGGAGTAATCGGCATGAAGAATAGGGTTGGTGTAGGTGCCGTCTCCATTATCGGATACATGAACTTCAGATACATAGACTGATTCTTCTTGTCCATAAATTGAAGCTGTCATACCTATCAGAAAACAGGTTGTTGCTAATAAAATTCGTTTGAAATCTATTGATCTTTTTTGAACGTTCTTCATTGTACTCCTTAGCTAAAATTACTGAATGCCAGATTAGTTACTTCCCTTAATAGCCATGTTGTGAAAATAGCCTGCTGAAATTTGAGTGAATCCATTGCCTTCCGGAACTTCACTTATTTGTCCTTCGTCATTGCGTTCCCAGCCCCATACTTTGATCGTTCCATCTTCGGTTAATGCAAGGCTGTGTGAGTAGCCGGCGGAAAGAGCTTTAAATCCTTTTCCTTTTGGGGCGTCAGATACTTCATTTTTCAGATCCCATCCCCAGGCTGCAATGCTTCCATCTTCACGCAGAGCTAAACTGTGAAGTGCACCAGCTTCGACGGCTATATACCCACCATCAGTCGGGGTATCTTCAACAGAGCCGAACATATCGTCACCCCAGGCCACAATGGTTCCATCTTCCCGCAGTGCTAAATTATGGTGAGCTCCTGCAGAAATAGCCACGAAATCGTTGCCTTTGGGAGTTCTTCCTACTACTCCGTTTACATTCCAGCCCCAGGCATAAATGGAGCCATCTTTGTGTAATGCAAGTGAATGCGTGCCTGCAGCAGAAACCGCTACAAATCCAGGTCTTGTTGGAACAGAACCTCTTGAATAGTCAGAATTCATGGTATAATCCCATCCCCAATACACTACTTTGCCATTTTCCGTTAAAGCTACATTGTGATTGCTGCCCGCTGAAACATCTATAAAATTATTCTCTTTAGGGGCCTGTGAAATTTGTCCGTTCCTGTCTGAGCCCCATACCACAACGCTTCCATCTTCTCTGAGAGCGATACTATGTAATTCCCCTGCAGAAATATCAATAAAATCATCAAATGCAGGACTTTGGGATACTTGTCCTCTTCTGTCTCCGCCCCATGAAATTACGTCGCCGCCTTTATATTCTTCTTGATTTAAAAGTGAAAATATAAATGGTAGTAAAACTAAAAATACTTGAAATCTTAAAGTCATCTTTTTCTGAAGTTATGTTAGACTTTCGAAATAACTGAATTTCCTACAGAATATTCCTCGTCAAATATGAGTACAAAATTTCTTTTTTGATAAACCTGTTTCCATAAAAAACCCGTACAGCGCTTTCCAGACTGTACGGGTGATGTTTATGGTGGATTCTTGTTGAGTAGACTCAACAAAATCTGCACTATAATTAGATTACTTGATCAACATCATTCTTTGTGTTAACACTTTTTCACCAGCCTGTAAGCGATAGATATAACTTCCACTCGCCAATTTAGAGGCGTCAAAGTTCACTTCGTGGAAACCAGCTGATTTTCGGTCATTAACCAAAGTAGCAACCCGTTGTCCAAGCATGTTATACACTGTAAGGCTTACAGTAGAAGCTTCAGGTATTTCGTACTTGATGTTGGTTGTTGGGTTGAATGGGTTTGGATAATTCTGTTGTAATCGGAACTGATTGGGTGTTCCCACAACTTCATTGGAAAGCGACTCGCAAGATACATTTGTTCTTGAGACGTTGTAGTACGCTGTTGGATAGCTTTCTGCTGCAAAATCCGGGATTCCCTCTATCCATGCATCAAATGCAGGGTCATTGGGTTCACAGATCTCTGTGCCGTCATATTCCAACACTCTCATGAAAGATGCACTGGTTAATCCAAGTGGCAATTCTCCACTCAATTCAGGATTACCTGAAAGTTGAAGTGCACTTAATAGTGAGAGATCATCTGTAACTCGTCCCACATTCGCCAATTCTGCAGGTATATCACCTGAAAGATTGTTGTTGGACAGGTTCAGGGAATCTAACTGAATGGTATTTCCTAAAGAGGCAGGAATACTACCTGTTAGGTTATTGTCATCCAATGCCAATGCAGTAAGATTCACAGCAATTCTTCCTTCACCAAAGAAGGATGGAATTTCGCCTTCAAGGCCTAAACCACCAAGTCCAAGGTAAGACAGGTTTTCCATATCAGACAACCACGAAGGGATACCGTCGATATCGAGCCCCGTTCTGGAAAGCTCAAGCATGCTCCAATTCTTGGTTGAAAACCAGTTTGGTAATGATCCTGTCAGATCTGGATTATCGCTTAAGTTCAGAGTTTCGAGTGGTAGGTTAACCAGATTTTGAGTGATCTCACCGGTAACTCCAACATTCTCGAGTTGAAGAGTAACAACATTTGCAATTACCCCACCGATCCAGTCTGGAATTTCACCAACCTGCATATTCTCGTTGTTGATGAGAGTGATTTCTTCCAAACTATTTGTAGACTGAAATGCATCAGGAATTCCACCTTCAATACCAAGACTTTCAAGATGAATGCTATTCAAGTCTGCATTTGCCCATGCTGCAGGAATTGTACCTGTTACATTAAGTCTCTGAAAGTGAACATCTGTAATGTTAGGTACATTCGCGACCCAATCAGGTAGTTCACCAGTCCAGCCACCACCGGTTATGTTAATTTCGGTCAAACTTGGCATCGTTGACATATCCGGGATATCTGCCATCGTCTCACCTTCACCAATTGTGTCTCCGGGACCTCCTATCACAAACTGCTCAAGAGCGGTCATGTTAGTGAATTCAGGAGCAATTGAACCTGTACGGTTGGTATTTTGAATCTGGAACCGGATAAGAGTTTCACCCCATGCAGAATAGATCCAAGATGGGATCGGTCCTGCTTCCAGGTCATTGTTTGCAATTCGGTAATACTCCATACCCTCCAGGTCAGACCAGTCTGGGATGGGGCCGGTAAGCTGGTTATTGTGAAAGTATACTCGTACTAAAGTGTTCAGAGCAGGATCAACTTCTGGAATACTTCCTGAAAACCGGTTGTCATCAACATAAAATCGTTGCAATGCTGGCCATTCTCCGTTTTCACCCAACACCTGTGGCAGTGGGCCTGAAAAATAGTTTTGACGAATACGGAATTGTTCCATAACCGGCATTTGTCCAAATGAATCCCAATCAACTTCACCTGTAAACAAGTTGGTACGAACCAGTAAAAACTGAAGTCTTTCCAGATTTGCCAATTCAACAGGTAAACTACCTATATGAAGGTTTACATCCGCTTTAAAATCTTCCAGAAATTCCAGGTCTGCTAACTGTGCTGGAAGCGGACCAGGAACGGTCATGTTGTTACGTGGCATATCAATAACGATCACTCGCCAGTCTTCTGGTTCGCCCTCTCCGGCCACATTGGCAACTTCTTCTATGCCTACCCAAGAGCCAACCGGATTGTCCGTTAGCCATCCGGAGTTATCAACCCATTGGTCTCCGTTTGTAGATTCATAATAAGCTACAAGTGCTAATGAATCCTGTTCATTAATACCTGTATAATTCTCTTGCGCAATTGCTGTTGTCGAAAAGCAAACTGTTAACGCTGCCAAAACTGCGGCAGAGCAAAACATCTTGCTTGCGTGAGATACCAATTTTGATATCGTATCCCTCCGTGCAAACATATTTTTTATGGTATCATGTAGTATCATAATTGATCCTATTGGTTTGAATTGTGATTTAGTACCCGTTCCACTTTTATGATGCTGAACATCCATGAAAAAGGCTTTGGTTTGTGTATTCCTTACAGTCTATATCTTATACCAAGCGTGACCTCACGGCCTTGTAATTCTGTGGTATAGGGGTAGTAGTTTGCATTGTAATAGTAATTTTCTTCTCGCTGATTCAGAATATTGGAAGCATCGAACCAAAACTGGAAATTTGGGTTAATCCAATACCTAACCGTTAGTGAAAAATCTTGTGCGCCATCATTGTATTGATCAAAATAAACTCTCCGATAAGTTGGAGACGCCACCTCGGTTTTTACCCCTGCATAAGCAGAAATAGAAGGAGCAACCCATTGGTACGAAATCTGGGTAAAGAAATCGCCTTTGGTAAAATCCAATCCGGCATTTACAATATGTGGTCTCTGCCCTTCAAGGGGGGTTACATACTTGTAACTATTGTCAACATCTTGTCCAATTAACTCTAAGAAATCTGCAATACCATGCGTTGACTGTTCATCCGTTCTTCCCAAATCGGCAATAGATTGGGAATAAGAATAGTTTACATAGGTTCCAAGATTGCTTAAAAATCCTGGTAAAAATTCAAGATTTTGCTGCCAGGTAAATTCTGCTCCATAAACCGTAGCTTCCTCTCCGTTTTTGAAACTGTTCACATTCCACCGTCCGGTCAACCCCTCATCATTATTGGCTGCTGAGTAATCAACTACTTCATTGGAGGAGAACACAAAATCCTTCATGTCTTTATAAAATAAGCCGATCGTAAACTGCCCTACATTCATGAAATAATGCTCAAACAGAGCATCAAAATTATTGGAAAGCATGGGGTCTAACTGTGGGTTTCCACGCTGAATGCTTCGGGTAGCATTATTTATTTGCACATATGGATTCAACTGATTGAAATTAGGCCGGCCAATAGATCGGGAATAAGCAAGCCGAAGGTTGGTCATATTATTAATGGAAAATACCGTTTGCAGGTTGGGAAAAAAGTTGGTGTAGCTACTGGATTCACTTACATCAGTGGCGCCTTCAAATGTTCCGGAACCACTTATAATACTTTCTCGCCCGGTATAGCTGTTATCAGTATGCTCAATTCTAAGTCCTCCTAAAACAGTAAACCAATCCACTTTGTAATTACTCATCAGGTAGTAGGAAAAAGTGTTTTCGTTGGCGTTATAACGGGAAGTTTCTGTTTCTAAGGCCCATTCATCCAGATCAGTGGTAAAACGTGGGGTTTGATTAATATAAAACTGTTTGGCTTGATCTAGATCTACTAACCATGGGATTTCATAGGTTGATCCTCTTTGGTTAAAAATGCTCCAGTTCCCATTTTCAATTAGCTTGAAGTTGGCAATATTCAAATTAGAGGCATAATCTCTTACCAATCGCTCACCAATGCCTCTTTTGTAGGTTAAGGATGCATTAACTCCTGTTTTTATGGTCCCGTTTGAGTAAGGAATATCAATATCAAAAGTGGCTTCAAAATCATTATCAACATTACTATTTATGCGGTGGTCCATGCCATCAGTACCGCCATCACCCCCAAATAACATCCGGTTCATACCTGGGAAACCGGGTTCCGAAGCTCTGCTCCAGTCTGCAACCTCTACGGTGGGATTCCAGCGGTCTTCCGTATCAAACACAAATTCATAATCGCTACTGGTCTCAAAGTTCATCCGGTATTGGTCTTCACTAAAACGACCGTGTCCCCATCCTACTTTATATTCAATGTCCATGTTATCTAAACGATGACTACCGCCTGCCTGCAATGTGTATTGATTGGTTGTGGACTCATCAAGGCGGGGATCGTAGCTGATAGTACCTTGGTTTTCTGCATCAGCTCCGCCACCACCATCTGGGTTTCCTGTATAAGTAGGAGCGCTGTAATTAGCCATCCTTGGATTGTAACTCAGGACATATCTGTGCCTTGTACGGTTTTGTACATTAAACATTCCCTGAACATGATAGGTAGAAATATCTGAAGGTTGGAACGTAAATTGAAGTCCAGTTCCAATTCGCTCAGGAATGTCATAATTAAACTCAGAGCCAACGCTAGATAAGATGTCATACACATCAGTTTCATTGTTTACCTCAAAAGCATCACTTTCCCATTCTGTTCTGAAAATTTCATTGGCTGATGGATCTCTCTGATAACTGAAGTTGAATCCAAAAGAGTAATTATCATTGGGAGAGTCTCCGTAGCTCAGAGAAGCCCGTTGCTGAGTTCCTGAGTGCCGCACATACCGATCCTGAAAACCACCACCCAACCGGATGTTCATATCTCGTTCTCCCCCTACAGGCCTGCGTGTACTTATATTGATAACCCCGGCCAGGGCATCAGCATCCATATCTGGGGTAATAACCTTGATAACTTCCAGACTTTGGACCATATCGGAAGAAATGGTACTGAGATCTACACTTCGGTCAGATCCCGTTCCTCCCATTCTTTGCCCGTTCATGGTAACATTGGCAGATCCTGCTCCCACTCCTCTGATATTGGAACCGCCATGCCCCATTCCTGCAATTCTTGAAAGTGCACCGGTTACGGTATTATCCGAAAAGGTCTCTATCTGCTCAGCTGATATTACATTCTTTATGTTCGTAGATTTACGTTGCTCACTTAAAGCTCGAGACTGCCCGCGTTGGCGTGCTGTAACCTGAATCTCTTCACCTTCAATGGTAGTGGGCAGTAGCTCCATATTTTGCTCAATGGTCTCACCTGCTTCAATTGTTATGGTTATCGTCTTTGATTCGAATCCGAGATAACGGTAAACAACCTCATGTTCTCCTGCAGGTATATTCCTCACCACATACCGGCCATCAATATCGGTGGAGGCGCCTTTGTCAGTGCCTTGAATAATTACATTGGCACCAATTAGTGCTTCCTCTGTCTCACCATCTTTCACTTCACCTCTCAATACACCTGTTTGGGCATATACACTGGCATTTAGCCCAAAGAGAAGCATCATGAAAAGCCCCAACTTTATGATCTTTGAACAATCAGTGAAAGTAGAAGCGCTTACAAATTTGTGTGATCCAGAACTGTTTCGAATGTTGGTTTTATATCTCATGACTTCCAGCTACTTAACCGGTTAAATACTTATTACAATTAACAATTTTATCATCTAAGAATCAAAAATAAATGATGGTAAAACATCCCTGTCAGCTATCTGTAACAGTCGACAGGGAATCTCTTATTTTATGAGTGTCATCTTCCTGGTTTCAGAGAATAACACCCTTGCTGATCCTTCCAGAGAAATGGCTTTCAGCCTGTAAATGTATACTCCGGATGATAAGTTACTAGCATCGAACTGAACACTGTGTTGTCCGGCTGACTGTCGCTTATTTACAACCTGAGCTACTTTTCTCCCTGCCATATCAAATACGTTCACTTCAATTTCCGCACTTTGAGGAACTGAATACCTGATCGTGGTACTTGGATTAAAGGGATTCGGGTAATTTTGTGATAATCTAAATGTACCTGGCTGGTCCTTATCTACTTCGTTTGAGGTCGTCATCTCGGTTACAAAGAAGGCATAATCACTCCAGACACCTCCCCCTGCTTCATTTAAACCTCTGACTCTCCAGAAATAAGTTTCGTCCCCCACAAGTTGAGTATCTTGCGGTATAGCGTACATTGTGTCTTCGACTACTGCATCATAAATAATCGCTGCATAATCGCCCGAACCATCTCTGATCTGAAGCTCATATTCGTTTGCAAAACTTGCCTTGGTCCAGGTAAATTCTGGTCTTGTAGAGATACCGGTCTGCCCTACCGGAGAAGTCAAAGTTAGAACCCCTGGAGCGGGTGTGAATTCAGATTGCTCCTGAATGGAGTGAACATACAATTCAAGGTTTGAATATCCGCTTTCCGTAATTGCTTGCCCATCATCAGCATTCTCAGGATCTAATCCATTGTCATTTTCCCAGCTATCAGGAATACCATCACCATCGGTATCTTCCGGAGGAGTAGCAGAAAGCAATTCGGGCCAGCCTCCAACATCTTCCTGACTGTCAATGATCCCAGTACCTGCACCATAAGATCCACCAAAGGTAGCCGTACCTGTTTCAACTTCATGTACAACTCTTGCATCAACGGTATCTCGGCGGGGTAACACGGCCCCTGCAAATTCCAGTACCCGCTGATAGGCTTCCTCTGCGGACTCAAAAGACTCTAACGCAGGTGCTTCAAAAGGTTCATCCATACGGATATATTCCTGTTCTAACTCACTGACCCTTTGCACGCCACCATTCCAGTTGTCTGCTGTAATTTCTGGATATCCATCCACATAATTATCTTCGATATACCATTTTCCAAAATCATATCCGCCTGAAACCGTTCTTGCGTCCAAAATTCGGTCTCTGTTACTTTCGGTGGCCGGACCTGCTTTGTAATAGTTGGCAACCATATTGTGATTTCCCTCTTCTCCACCATATGCACTGTTTCCGCCCCAGTTGTAAATCACATTGTTACGAAAATCAACTAATTCAGTTTGTGGAGTAGTTGTATAACGGGCTCCATTAAAACGAGGATTACGGCTGGTGTGATGTGCCAGTAAATTATGGTGAAAGGTCGCTCCTGCTCCTCCCCAGATGCCGCCATAACCGTGTTCATCTTTGGAGTGTACTGAACTGTACATGCTCTCACTTAAAATACTCCACTGAAGCGTGAAATTTTCATTGTCATAAAAACTTCCGGTTTCATCTACCGACCAACTCAGAGATACATGATCAATAATTACATCAGAGTTTTCCCGCCCCCATAAAGCATCCAAACCATCAAGGTCGCCAGATCCTATATCGCCTGGACGAAAGCGGACGTATTGAATGATTACGTTATCTGCATCTATTACCGTAGATCTTCCACTTACGGCAATACCATCACCGGGAGCTGTTTGTCCAAAAATTGATATAGAATCATTCCTGATTCGAAGGTCTGTTTCTAATTGTATGGTGCCCGAAATATTAAAAACGATTGTTCTCGCTCCCTCCATTTCCGCTCCAAAACGCAAGCTTCCGGGACCTGAATCATTGAGGTTAGTAACTTGATAAACATCGCCACCACGCCCCCCTGAGGTATATTTTCCAAAACCTTCGGCTCCGGGGAATGCCAAGGTTTGTGCAAATCCTTCAGAGGTTATTAGCACACTTAAAACAAACAGAAAAGAAAACTGAAGAAGCGTTTTAAATTTAATTGACGAATAGTGAGTTTTTTTCATAATAGTAAGTTTCAAAAATAGCTTAGAATAATAATCTAAAAGGTTAAGCGAACGCCGACATTAAATTCGGTGCCGTTGCGCTGATATATGTTAGTTGGATACAGATCCTGCTCTTGAGTATAGGTAGTATTTTCTCTACCAAGAATATTGTAGAAATTGGCCCAAAGTTGCAGCTTGGGATTCACATCATAACGCAGGGTTGCTGATAGTTCTTCATAACCATCTTGATAGGAATCTAAAAAGACCGGGTTATTTCCAAGGGCTGGTGCTTGCTGAGGGGTTTGTCCCAACTCATACAGCAGTTCTGCCGTCCAGTGATAAGAAAGCTGTGCAAAGAATTTGGCCTCAGAATAATTGAGAGCTGCATTCACTACATGCGGACTTTGTCCCGGAATACTTGTTTCGCCTCCTCTTTGGTTCTCATAATTAGATTCTGACCAAGTGTAGTTTACATAGGTTCCAAAATGTTCAAATACTCCAGGAAGGAAATTTAGCTGCTTCTGTAACGCCACTTCTACACCATAAACAGTACCAGTTCTGTCACTATTCTGATACGTTTCAAGATTTGCTGTGAGCTCTTGTTCCCCATCCGGGATCAGGTCTTCGTAGTATTCGTATTCTCCACTCTGGACCAGTCTCGTTGTTTGCGTGCGCTCTATTAAATTTGAGATGCTCTTGTAAAATCCACTTACTGAAATACTTCCACCCGTTTCTAAATTATAATCGATATCAAGATCAATGTTATTGGAGGATACCGGAGACAGATTGGGATTCCCTGCAAAAAAGGAAGTATCCTGAGGAATCTGCAGCTCAAAAGGAGCCAGATAACTGAATGTTGGGCGCGAAATAGTTTTGGAATAGGCCGCTTTAACGGAAGCCTGAGGGGTTAGTTGGTACGTTAACTGCACATTCGGGAAAAATTCCGTCTCGCTTGAGGTTCCCGCTGTATCTACTGTTTCCTGATACTGATTGAACCGGTTGTAAGTAACAACCCGGCCTTCATACTCGCTATTTGTATGCTCAACTCTGGCTCCTATCAATACATGGATGGGATCAAGATCTAAAGTTGCCATTCCATAGCCGCCATAAACCTGCTGATCAGCGTAGTAGTTGTAAATTTCAGATTCCTTGTAGTACGAAGCCTGATCTAAACGCATATTCTGGATACTTGACTGAAAGAACGATAACGCTTCATCGGTACTGATCAGGCGATCAAGTTGGTAATCATCAAAAACAGAACGATTCACCAGGTTACCTGTTTCAAAGCCTTCAAGATTCAAAGCTCCCAGGAAACTATATCTGTACTTGCTATATGCCCCTCTGTTGTTGGCATCTTGCTCTTTCATGATGGTATTGGCTCCAAATTTTAAACTTCCGAAGCTCATAGGGATCTCTGCATTTATCCGGGCTGTAATTTCCTGATCCCGGTAATCATCAATGATGTAATTCATTTCTTCCAGCCTCATATCAGCTGGCATGGGTTTTCCTTCAGCAGGGTTTACAACTGGACGCTCAGAGTTCTCTGTGTTTATCGTGTAGTCAATATTGGTATCCTCAAATGGAAATAGGTTTTCCGTATTACTCACATCACTTTGAGACCAGCCCGCTTTATAATCCAATACAAAATTATCAAATTCATTTTCACCACCTGCATGAAAGGTGTACTGACTAACATCACGTTGTGTGAAGTTCATGCCATAACGGAATGATCCGCCTTCCACGGTATTTGCGTCTACCCAGCCACCATCGGCATTCCATGTATTTTGATGAAAAGCAGACCCAGATTCATTCAGGTTTATCATACCATGCGCATAATAGGAGGCATCTTCAGTAGGGTCGTAATCGAATCGAAGATTTGCACTAAAACGGTTCGCATCTTGATGTTGAAATCCCGGAGAAAAGTTCTCAACTACATCAACCGTACCAGACCCAAAATCTGCAGTACCATAATTCATTCCTAGTGTTTCCCGGGCTTGTTGATCTCGCTGGTAGTTCATGTCGATTGTCATTCCCAGATCATCTGTAACAGGACCTGCATAACGCAACCAGGCACGCCCATTTGCTCCTGTAGCCTTTAAATATTCAGGATTCAGCCCGCCTCCAATACTTCCCGAGATAATTCCCCGGTCAACATTCGGCTTAAACGTATTTAATCGAATGGCACCTGCTAAACCATCTGCATCCATATCAGGGGTCAAAACTTTTTGCCATGATATACTCTGTATCAGGCCTACCGGGAACGCAGAAAGGTCAACCCCACGTGTATTATCCGCTGTAGCAGACAGTCGCTGTCCATTCACTAAAACATAGTAGTTATTATAGCCCACTCCGCGAAGGTTTAACTGTCCGTCTCTGTTTACCTGAACTCCGGGAATACGTATTAAAGCTTCCTGAACGGTATAGTCTCCAAAATTCGAAATTTCAGTTTCGTTCAGAGAATCTGCCACTTGTACATGCTGAGACTGTCCCTGAAATGGGATCGCTAGCATTAAAACCATCATTATTCCTAAGCCTTTGATAAATTTTGGCATAGAGTGCAGCTCTTTTTTATGGGTTGAACAACTGTTTTTCATATTCTTGATGCTGATTTTATCAGTTAGGCTATATCTACTTTTATAAATCAAAACGGACCCCCACTCTTAGATCAAAACCGGCATTAAAGTAGGTGCTGACGGGATAGGCTGACAGGCTTTCCAGATAAGAACTACGTTCACTATTTATCATATGACGGGCATTTCCCCATACCATAAATCGATCTGATAATTCATAACTGGCTGTGGCTGAGAGTTCCTGATATCCATTTTCGTAGCGATCCAGATACCTCATTCCCTGCCCAAGTGAAGGCGCTCTTTGTTGCGTTTCTGCAATATCTGTTAACAGATCATCACTCCAATGATAGGAGACCTGTGCTGTAAATCGGGGAATCGTATAATTCAGCGCCGCGTTTACTACATGCGGACTTTGCCCGGTAAGTGGCATTTCCCCTCTACTTTCAAAAGTCTGGTAATTTGATTGTGACCAGGTGTAATTGGCATACAAGCTGAGATCACTAAACAGTCCTGGTAAAAAGTCTAATGCCTGATCAACGGAAACTTCAGCTCCATACACGGTTGCAGTCTCATCGCTGTTGACAAATTGTGTCTGATCGTAATCGTTCACAGAAAACTCTCGCTGTACGATCATATCATTGATCGACTTATAAAATCCGGCTACGGAGATCACTCCGCTTGAGCTTAGCTGTTGTGTGAATTTAAGATCAACATTATCTGCCGTTGCTGCTCCAATCTGAGCATTTCCTGAAAAGGTGGTGGAGTCTTGATTATGGACTCTTAAAAACGGCGTTTGCGTGAAAAAGTCAGGCCGGTCTACGGTACTGGAGTAGGCAAGATCAAGTCTGCTACCTTCCAGTAATTCATATCCCAACTGCAGGTTTGGAAACAGATAAAATCGATTCTCGCTGGCTGTTACTTCATTTATTCCAGACAGATCTCCCTGCTCGTCAAATGTAACTTCATTTCCCTGTGTCTCATATAATTCATATTCAATCCGGGCACCGGCTTTAACCTCGAGGCCTCCAAAGTTGAGGTCTGCCATTGCATACGTGCCATAAATCTGCTCTTCCGTTCCATGATTTCGAACCTCAGATTGGTAGGCGTGGTAGTTATCGTCTGCTGTAAATAATGGTCGCTGAGTTTCTAAAAATGCTTTTGCATGTTCTGTATTTAAAAACCAGGGGATACGATAATTGTCGTTGATCACATCAATGTTACGATTCGGTTCCCTTAACATATTAAAACTGATCATACGCAATGTACGGTTGTACTCAAATTCATCCTGCCCGTATTCAGCATCCTGAAAAGTGAGTCGGGAACTTACTCCCGCTTTCAATGCTCCTGCTTCAATAGGAAATTCAACATCTACGCGAGCTGAAAGCTGGTTATTTATATGATCCTGCAGGGTTCTGTGGAAATTTTGCCCGATCATAAACTGACGGTCAACGGTTCCATCATCCAACACCTGAGTTTCACTATTGGTGATCTCCATTTGCGGACGGAATTCTGTACTCAGATCGAGGGCATAATTTAATCCTTCGATCTGAAACGGGAATGTATAGTAATCAGACTCTCTGCTCCCCTGGCTCCATCCGGCCTGATAGCTTAAGGTAAATGCATCAAATTCATTTTCTCCCAACCCGGAAAAAGCAAGCTGTGAAACCTGGTTGCTTCTTAAATTTGCCTCATGACTAAATGAGCCGGCTTCCCCATCTGCTCCCGTTGTGGACTGATCGATCCAATCCCCTCCGGTCACCCAGCTATCACGGTATGCAGTAGAGTTGGATTGATCGGTATTAAAAAAGGCATTAAAAGAATAGGAAGAAGTAGAACTTGGGGTAAAATCCACATTTACAGAGCTGGAAAATCTCCCATGTCCATCAATCGCCACCCCTGGTGATACTCTGTCGTATACATCGACAAATCCATTGCCAAAATCTTGAGAGCCAAACCCTAATTGAAGTTCTTCTTTAGAATCAAATACTTCATGATAGTTCAAATTCACAGACAGGGATAATTTATCCGAAAAACGCTCGGCATATTTTACCCATCCTCTGCTTCCAGGTCCGCTCATGCTCAAGTACTTGGTATTGGCACCACCGCCAACCATTGCACTAATTGCCCGTTGATCCCCTTCCGAAACCATGTTTTCAGAATTGATCTCAATGACTCCCGCTAATGCATCGGCACTCATTGAAGGGTCAACAACTTTAATCAACTCCACAGACTGGAGTCCATCCGCTGACAAAGCATCTAAGGCAATATCCCTTGACCCCATCCCTGTTGGAGCCAATCGGAGTCCATTTACACTAACGCCGTATTTCTGATACCCAACACCTCGAATATTCACATTTCCATCCCTGGAAACCTGAACTCCAGGCATTCGTCTTAAGACATCCTGCACAGAATAATCACCAAAATTGATGAAATCTTTTAAATTATTCTTTTCAGAAAATACTGAGGTCTTTCCCTGAGCTCCTTCAATATCACCAATACGAACTTGCTGGGTTGTATCAGGTTGTGAAGATTCCTGCTCTTGAGCATAGCTTTCATTTGGAACAAAGAGCATTCCTATTATGAACGCTCCCATCGTTGCCCATCTATACATGTTTAATTTAGAGATATCAGGCACGGATACTTTTATTTGACTCCAATTATTAATCATAACATCCATTGAATTTTCTTGCTTGAACTTAGAAGCTCAAAGCGCTTCCAGTATGTCTTCATTTTTTAACTTGAGTAAAATCGACTCCACCATTTGACTGATTCTATTGTCGCCAAAAGCTCAAAAATTTACTTGAATTCAACCGATTTACTTAACCGGTTAAACTACAGAATAAATAAAGATTATTTCTATGAAGAATCAACCTTAATTTGGCAGTTATACAATTTTTTAAGTCATTTATTTTAGTTGCATTTAAGCGAACGGACTTAAATGCTTATCAAAGTGTTTTTTAAGGTTTTGATAATGCCGAGCTTCGTTTTCCTCAAGCACAGTCATCAATCGCTTTTTAAAATCTTTGGCTTCAGGGAGCTCGCCAGAAAGCACCGAGCCGTAAGCCACGTGCAACACTTGCCTTGCATTGTCGTCATCCAGATAATTTACCAGCTCTTCTTCCGGGGCTTTTCCGGGATCCTGAATCTCATCCAGATCGGCAGAAATGTGGTACGTTTTCTTGTCTTCGTTAAACCTTTTGAGAGAGAAAGCCATGATCTCCCGGAAGAAATTGGGAGCACATTCGGCTACGGTTCGCAGCGCTTCCAGATAACTGGTTCCGGCCGTTTTTACGTGAACAGCTCCTAAGTTGAGCGAGCCAACCACTTCATACACAGAAAATTTATCACTGCCGGAGTGCACACTGAGTTTATAGCCTCCAAACAGATCTGCGATGGCAAGATGCTCTACATATTCATCCCGGAACTGATCCAGATCTCCTTTAAAATCGATCCCCTTCTCAAAATCGCCGCAAAACCGAGGGGCAAGACTTACCAGTTCAATCCCAAGCCGGTCCAACTCTGAGGCCACCAGGTAGTGTTCAAAAAGCGTGGTTGGTGCATCGGTTTCATCCACCGAAAGCTCCAGCTCCGCCGGGTGATCAGGATAGGTTTCGCGCAGGTATTCGGCCATCAATTTAGTATGGCTGATGACCCGGCCATATTTCACCATGCCCTGTAGAATTTCTTCTTTATCCGGTGAAATTTCGTAACCTGTTCGAAGCTCAATGGAATTATTTTTCACCCTTTTAAGTAATTCGGAGGGCGTATCCTCAAGGTGTTTCCAGGGTAATTCCTTGAACTTCTTTTCAAGATCATCCATGCTCATTTCTGCTACTTCATTCACCACAAAGTCGCTGGGATCGATGGTGAACATGGTGTAACCGGCCTTTATCACATAATCAATATCATCGGTTGTTTTCAAGTGGTCACCATCGGCACCAAAACCATCGTGATAACCTTCCTGAAAAACTGCCCACGAGGCCGCATCCATCACATCTTCCGGAGTGCGTTTGGTTCGTTCCATCTCACGAATGGATTGCTGTGCCAGCACCGGCTTGAATCCCGTTCCCTTTACGGCTCTCAGGTGCGCCGGTCCTGCATTCCCAAGCCGGTCTCCAAAACCATACGAATCTGTTTTACCGATCAAGATGGCATTCGTGAACTCAAATTTTGAGCGAAGGATCTCAGCATTTTTATGATCAAGATCACACTCAATAATTGAATCTGAACCAACCTTTATTTCTTTTCCTTCGAACTCAGTTTCCACAGCAGCGCCAGGGATCACCCACAAATACTTATCTACTCCTTTTCGAACGATTACCAAAACGTTTGGACCATCCTGATGCACGGAGTGCTCATACAAAGTATAACCGTCCAGTTGCCTGACCAGGTTCTTGACTTTTACTACCATTTCTTTATCTATTTGATCAACTTGCATCATTCAAAGGTTCGTTGGCGTTATAGTTGATTACTCATTTTGTGGATCCCATCCACCTAAGATGGCTGCTTTTACATACTTTTCTGCATCATTACTGCTTAACTGATGACTCCATCCCACACGTTCTCCCGGCTTAAATCCAGGGCCAGAGTTGTTGTACTCTGCATAGAAAGTAGTTCGCTTGGCTGACTCTTTGTTCCAGTTATGCCAGCCTTCGGGGTGAATGTGATCTCCCATTTCCGTTTGTATAAATACCGTTTTGGCATAATTTCTCCACGGGCGACCTAAATGCACTTCCTCAACATCATCCTCTGCGGTAAGCCGGCTGTTTTTTATCACAAAACCGAACGGTTCCCCCGCGGGCGTGGATGCAGCCGTGATGTACGAATCTTTTTTACTGTGAATCTGACATCCTTCAAACAAAGCGGTCGCTTCCCCAAAAATAAAATCAGTGGTGCCTTCGATATAACAGTTCTTGAAATAATTTCTATTGCCCTCGCCTGCCAAGTAGATCGTATCCTGATTTCCCAGCAACCGGATATTCGTAAAAAAAGCTCTATCAGCTTCAACATGTAGTGCTAAGGCTTGACCTACTTCCCCAGCTGTATTTTGAATAGTGAGGTTTTTTGCCTGGAAATCATTGGCATCTACAAGCAAGGTATAGGTAAAGAAAGTACTGTTTAGTCCGCGATCCATCTTGTCAAAATGATCATCCCATGTTATAATAGTGGAGTCTTTGCTTTCTCCCAGAAAACTCAGTTTCGTATTCCAGGAGTGAACTTTCACCTTCTCTTTGTAAACCCCATTTCTGATATGAATCGTAATGCGTTCGTAGGGGAAAGACTTGGTTGCGTCAACAGCTTCCTGAATACTTTGGTAGTCACCGCTTCCATCCTTTGCTACCGTCAATTCGGTCTTATAGTCCTGAGCCTGAAGCGTGGCTGTTGCAATAACTATAAAAAGCACTAAAAACACATTTTGCTTAGCTCTATTCATATCGGTTGGCTTAATTCCTACTTAAAACTTCGCTTCCAACATTAGGTCCGGTGCTAACTTCTTCTTTAACATTCTTAAACTGAATATTATTAAGAGTTACAGACTCTGAAAATGGTCCAATTAACCGAATTCCAGTACCGGCAGTTGTCCCCTCAGCAAAGCCCACGGTCATATTTTCAAAAAGCATATTATGTACGTTATTCAGGAACAATGCAGGACCATCTTTAACCTCGATATCCACATTGGTCATACGAATTTGATCTGCATCCATGATCATGCCACCGCGCTGTGCCGTAAGCGTCATATTTTCCATGCTTACATTTTCAACGCTCATTTCAGGAAGTCCCTGAATCCAAATAGCTGTTCGTGAGTTGTAGGAATACACATTCCTGATGCTGATATCACGAAATTGAGGGGTTTCTTCATTTACCTCGGGAATTTCTTCCTGAAGCTTTTTCTTGTCTACAATCTCTGTTTTTTGATCGGGTGTTGGCATTTCGCCACCGTAATAGAGATTGAAGCGAATGGGTTCAGTCACCATATCCACCATATGGATATTCTCGATATGAATATTTTCAACCACTCCACCACGGCCACGTGTGCTTTTGAAACGAATTCCAACATCGGTTCCCATAAATGTAAGGTCGGCAACATGGATATTGCGAACGTCACCAGACATCTCACTACCCACTACAAAACCTCCATGTGCATGATATACCCGGTTGTCCCTCACGATCACATTTTCTGTTGGAACGCCCCGATTGCGGCCGTCTTCATTTTTTCCAGATTTGATACAAATGGCGTCGTCTCCAACATCAAAACTGTTATTATACACGATTACGTTTTTGCTGGATGAAATGTCAAGTCCGTCTCCATTTTGTGCAAATTCCGGATTTCGTACGGTCAGGTTTCTTAGAATAATGTTTTCACTCATCAATGGATTGATATTCCAGGCAGGTGAATTCTGGAAAGTTGGTCCATCAAGCAAGATGTTTTTACTTTCCCGGATACTCACTAATACAGGACGCAGAAAATCTCGTACTTCTTCATAATCTTCTTTTGTCTCTCTGTTTGGTGGTACATTAAATGTGCCCGGATCGCCCATTTTTGATTTTTCTGTTGGATACCAGATTCTGCCATCATCAGATAGCACACCACCTGATTCAACTAAATCTTCCCAATGGTCGGCTGTTACTTTGAACCTTTTTACTGGTCTCCATGCTTCACCAGAACCATCAAAAATTCCTTCTCCGGTGATCGCAATATTTTCAACGCCTTTTGCATAGATCGGTGAAATAGCTCTCCAGGTATCCAATCCTTCGAATACCGTTTCAACCAATGGGTAGAGGTCAAAATTATCACTGAATTTCACCAGTGCGCCTTTTTCTACATGCAGATTAACATTACTCTTCAAGATGATCGGTCCCGTTAGCCAAATACCACGGGGAATTACAACTCTTCCTCCTCCGTTTTCAGATACCTCATCAATTGCCTGGTTAATGGCCTCCGTATTTAAGACCTGCCCATCAGACACTGCTCCATGATCTTCAATATTTACTGTAAAATCGGAAAAAGTTGGAATCGGTACCTCATCCATTTCAAAAGGGAGTTCCGAATAATAATGGTCAGGAACAGATTCGAAGTAGTTTGTATCGGATTGAACTTTGGTACAAGCCACACCGGCCAAAACCAAGAATCCTAAACCGAAAGTCAGGCCTTTCATCATATTCCTGTAAGTAGATAATAAGTTGGTCATTATTCTTCTCCTTCCACGATGTACTTCGCTAATTCGTGATCTAATTCCTGCAGACCTTGCAACACCAACTCGGCCATCATGCGGGCGCCGGTTTCGCTAAAATGCGTATTATCGGTCACTCCATCAGGGTAATTCGGGTTTTGGCCCGGTTCCAAATGCAAAAACAATAGTGTAGATTTTTCCTCTCCGATCTCCGTCAGCATAGCCTGACTTTTACGGTCCATATCAATTAAAGGCACATATTCAGATGCAGCCACTTCGCGCATTAATTCGGAATATTGCTCGTGCGTTTCCTTAACCTGTCCGTTTTCATCGAACTGTCGGCGGGTAATCGGAGTCAATAAAATCGGATGTGCATCATGCTGCCTGGTTTCTGAAATATACTGTCGCAAAAACTCCTGAAATTGTTCAGGCGGGGTGTATCGGGATTTTGTGGGTACTTCATCATTATGTCCAAATTGAATGAACACATAATCACCGGCTTTTAAGGTTTCTTTTATGGTTTCCCAACGACCTTCCTCTATAAAAGTTCGTGTACTGCGACCGTTGCGAGCATGATTTTCCACTTCAACTTCATCCGTTAAATAGTATTGAAAAGGCATGCCCCAACCCGTTTCCGGGTAAGAGGAAATTCGCTTATCCGACATCGTAGAATCTCCAACCAAATACACCACCGGTTTTTCATTTTGGGTGAAGGCCATAAGGCTCAATCCACCCAGAATTAGCATTAGTGGAAAAACCATCCATTTCTTAAATGAAAAAATTGTCATAACTATGAATCCTCTTTACTGTTGGGAAAAACAACCAGGCTGTTGAGATACATTTCCAGGTTGGTATAATATTCGTGCAGATCTGTGGCTTTAGAATCTTCGGCATTATTGGCATCCAATCCATGTTTGGTTTCCCAGGCATCTGGCATTCCGTCCCGATCGGTATCTTTGGGAGCTTTTCCTGAACTTAATTCTGGCCATCCCCCTACATCTTCCTGCGAATCAATGATGCCGGGAAGTCTACTTTTTGAACCTTTATAGGTAGCAGATCCAGATTTCACTTCTTCAACGACCCGCTTATCAACCTCATCCCGCTGGTGATTCGCACCGGAAAAAGCCAATACTTTCTCAAAAGCCCTCTCCGCAGAAGTCACCTGAGAAGGCTCAAAATCAAAAGGCTGCTGTACACGAACTTGTCTAAAATCTTTGGCTTGAACTCCGCCATTCCAGTTATTCTCGGTAACCTCAGGATAGCCTTCCACGATATTACCACTTATGTAAAACGTCCCATACGGGCGGGAAGGATTTACGATTCGGTCAGAAACATCTTCATCGGTAGCAGGTCCTGCTTTATAATAATTATTCACGATGTTATGCTGACCCTTCTCTCCCCCATACATACTGTTAAACCTCCAGTTGTAGATCACATTATTGTAGAAATCAAACTTTCGGTTTGTGGGATTGTCATCGGGGTCAGAATCAGCTAGTCGTGGAGTTCGGCTGGTGTGATGGGCAATTAAATTGTGATGGAAAGTAGCTTTTTGTCCACCCCAGATCCCCCCATACCCATGCCGACCTTTTTCGTGATAAGAATTTGCCAGGGATTCAGAGATGATGCTCCACTGAAGCGTGAAATTTTCATTCCTGTAAAAAGAGGAAACCTCATCAATTCCCCAGCTCATGGAGCAGTGATCGATAATTACATCATGAACTTCTGTGCCGCTGAAAGCATCTCCCTGGAATTTATTCACGTCGCCCAAACGAAATCGCATATACCGAACAATGATGTTATCCGCCTCCAATTCAACCGGATAATCCTGGATTGTGATGCCCTCACCGGGAGCGGTTTGTCCAGCTATGGTTAGATCACCGTTATAGATCACTACAGGAGATTCAAGCTGAATGTTTCCAGATACCGAAAAGACCACTGTTCGTGGTCCTTCCATTTCAACAGCTTCACGAAAACTTCCTTCTCCCGCATCGTTTAGATTAGATACATAAACGACATCACCACCTCTACCGCCTCTAACATACTTCCCATATCCTTCTGCTCCAG
>CERJ01077315.1_pt1 | contig 25049 bp, 10 predicted proteins | sample 530781 | NCBI WGS metagenome assembly CERJ01 (sample SAMEA2620967, study PRJEB7988) | marine metagenome | biome: marine biome (ENVO:00000447); feature: deep chlorophyll maximum layer (ENVO:xxxxxxxx); material: "saline water (ENVO:00002010), including plankton (ENVO:xxxxxxxx)" | depth 30 m
ATGCCACCTCAATTGTAATTTCAATTTTGACTTCGTTGCTCGTCGTTTTCGTTATTGGTTTAATGGTGAATCTACTCACTGGTGTAAAACTTGATGCACCTCTTAATTGCAAATAGACCTCTTTGATTTGTTCTGTAAAGGATTGCGTTTGTGGTAAGACCGCTTGCACAAGAAGCGTTGAATCATCCAAAATAGTTACCGTAGGCACGAGTGTGATGGCAGGTCTTCCCGCCGAACCATCGTCACTGGTAGCAGGTGTACCGTCAAAGCCTAAAATGACCTCGTTGATGTTGTCCCTTATTGTTTCAATAAGAAGACGACGAATGTGATTACTTACTGGAATCCCCCAACCCTCCTTCGTTGTATGCTGATGATGCTCTTATTACCACCTATGCTTTCAGCATTACCTCCTATTGTACCTCTTGATGTTCCACCGATAAGCATTGCGGTTTTGTAAACAACGTTCTCTACAACCTTGCTTTCAATACGTAACTCGATACGGCCAAACATAGCGAGGTTCAGGTCTACAACCTGCACAGCCGTGTCGGGGTTTGTACTGTTTTGTTGTACAGTTGCCCCAGTATCAATAGCCTGTAGAATACCTTCTAAACCAACTTCGACATTCATTAAAGAAAAATCACTTTGATTTGCAAATGGGTAATGTCGAACTTCCGTTACTATCTTGTTTTTTCCATTATGAGTAACAGTCATACCGGGTCGTACATCAAGTGAGTTGTAGTTTCCATTGACCTCTTCCTTACCCTTGACCAACGAATGACCACGTAATACCTTTCTTGCTATTCGCTTTGCACTGGTTGTGTTGCGTACCGTGTGGTCTACAAACACCGAAGGTGCTTCACGTACCTCTTCAACTTGTGATTCAGCATCATCAACGGTGACAATTACCAAGTCATTAAGCCCCATCGGAAGACCCTGTACAGTGACCCTGTTTGGTGCATCATCAATCGGATTATCAACTGTGACTGTTGGTACTCTATTCTTGATTTCAACAGTGTTTTCAGTAAACGATAGCGGGATGTACAACAAATTCCCAAAGGTATCGAGAATCACCATACGTCCATCATGACGTGCAAGATAGCGTAGTGAAGTCATAAGATTGGTATTCCTGAAATCTTGTGCTACAAACCGTGTGCTGTGAGCACGATTCTGTGCAACGATTGTTTCAGGTCGTGCGATATTGACGCTTGTTGCACCCCCACTAATTGATTCACCCAACTTGATAGCCAAGTCCGTTGTACGCAGTCCCACGTCCACTGGTTGTCCGAGTTTTACAATATCACTGGTAAAGCCAATGTCTTGCAGTGTGCGGCCTTTCATGTTACGTAGGTTGCCAAACACACCGATAGTGCTGTTCTCGACATCGCTCAATACGATACGCTCGGATGGGTTGTCGGCGTTGTAAAGGAGAATAGGTATGTTACTCGAAGACAAAGTTTCCCCGTTAAAGTATGGAACGCCAGTGTATTCGTGACCTGATTTTTGTACGTGTGTGAGTTGTACGCCACCCTCGCTCTCGACAATCTGATAGCGTGTTTGAGGCATGACTTGCAGGTTACGAGTGTTGTTCTTCTCGACTGTAATCTTTGCTTTGTTTGACGTTTGCACGCTTATGCGACCATGATGAACAGCGTTATCGACAAAGACTGGCTTACGTACGTGGTCCATGACCTCGTTGGCATCGGTGTCATAACGCCCAGTACTGGTGTTTGTGATGAGTGTCATTCTCCCTTCGCCCCCCAAGTTGCTTCTCCTTCGCCATAAAAATTATCAGGAAGTTGTACTAAGTATTGCGGAGGAATATGATTTATTACGTGCGCTTCAGGTGCTTCACCCATATACCCTAAATTTCTAAATTGGCCTTGTAATTGTTCAATAGGCATTCTTACACCTATTTGTTTTCGCTGTCCATCTTCTATCATAAATTCATGTGATAAAGCCTTTTGGTCATCGGTCAATTTTCCAGTAGGATAAAACCAATTGCCTAATGTGGTTTCATCTAAACGAAATGGTTTAACATTATCATCTATGTTATCTTCTACATGGTCATTTTCCCATAATATACTATCTAAAGTCGGTGCTTGCGGTTTAAGACCTTCAATAATTAAATCTTCATACGGTTGAAATTCATCAGGATTAAAATCATCATGAGTAGCGTACCCTGTATCAATTGTTTTTAACCAATTATTTCCCCATTCTTGTGTAGGGTGAAACCTTCGCATAGTCACAGGACCATGAGGACTTGGAAAATCAGGATGAAACTCGCCAAGTGTGGTTTGGCGTGTAGCCTTGAGAAAACGCCATGCCTTCTCAAACATTTAAGCCCACCCAAATTGTTGTTTAGCCCATGCCTCTTCCTCTTCTTCAGTCATACCAGTAGTCACACTTTCCGATGGTTGAGAAAACACAATGTTCTCCCAATCAATAGGCTTATCATGAGTAATTAGTGCTTCTGAAAGAAGTCGTTCATTTGTTGGATTCCAACCTCGTCTACGTTGTACTCTACCATAATTCTCCATAGGTCCACGAAGACCAAGTACTGTTGGAGTTCCTTCTACATCATGAAAATTTGCGTTAGCAAAAAACGATGCAGTTGCGTGTGGTTCAACGGTTTTTTTATCAGCCCACCACGTACCTTTTCCGCTTAGGTCAATGAAAGAATCGGGTTTTTGTGACCAATTTTCTTGACTTTGGGGAGCCGTGGACATTAGTGGTACACCTCTATAACCACTTACAGGGTTCATACCGGGGTAGTCCTCAATGTAATTGTACAACTTCATTTGACGAGAAGCCTTGAGAAAACGCCATGCCTTCTCAAACATTTTTTTTCCACCTCAACAGTTCCATCGCTTGAGAGCCGCACCCTTCGGAGTCAATTTGCCTTTCTTCGATGTTGGTCCTTTCATACCACCCATTCTTGCACAGAATGATTTACGACGCTTGGCTTTCTTGCTACCGGGTTTGAGTTTGCTCGGCTTTGTTGTCACAGGTGGTTTGAGGTTTGCGCCAGTTTCACGCTTTGCTTTGGCACGTCCTTTAGCGTTTAAACCACCCTTTCTGTGATGTCGATTTGGATTGTAGCCGTGAAAAGGCTTGCTCTTTTTCTTTGCTTTCATCAATGCTATTGCATTTTCCATTGGTGTACAACAATCGCAAAAGTCGTATTCAATCATGCGCCATCACCTGTGTGGTCTGATGTGTTGTAGGTTACATCACCTTTATGTCCTTTTGGATGAAGTGCCTGTGAGAATCGTGGTACTACGGAGAAGTCCATACGCTTTGTTGTTTCATCACTGTCAATGCGGGAGCGACGACGTGCCGCATCAGCACGATAGTGTTGGAGCGTGTTTTCGCTGATGACAATACGAGTGACCGCATTGTTGAGTTTTGTACTATCGAATGATGTTTCACTGATACCGGGCAACTTTGGCCCTTTGCTTACTGGTACAGACTCGTCACCACTAATGTCCATGACATACAACGGCGCATAAGGTGGATTGGTGTCGGGGTTAGTGCTACGGATGTAGTAGCCTGAACTTGCTCGACCATTTTCTACTTCATACACATACACACCATACTTACCACCAGCAGTAGCCGAAAAGTAGTTTGCGCCGTATTGCGGGGATGATGAGTGCAGGTTGTTGTTTGGTCGGAACATCTCAACGTGTTGCTTGTCAAGCAATCGCACTGGTCTAAGCATGAAAGTAACTTTCTTGTCGGTCAAGTTTGTTTGCTTGTTGCTTACGTGTACGTTTGTTTCGTACGGGTTTGATGTCTTGTTTGACCCACTTATACCGCCCCAATCTTTGTCACTGATAGGTGCAAGGAAGTTGCGGGTTTCAGCGAGGTATGTACCACCCATTGGGTTGAAGTTGGAGGTGTGGGTCAATCTCATTGCACCACCCTGTGGCTGTGCAGCGAAGGTCAAACCAGTAAGGTCGTAATCGGTAAGCGTCTGTGAACCTGCGGTCAAGCCACCCTCCATAACCACTCGCTGTCCTACGTTGCGGTCTGTGTGAAGACTGTGTGCTTCTGTGTTGATAGCAATAAGGTTGTCATCTACACCCTCGATGTTCTCGCTGTCAATACCGATACGTGGGCTTGACCGACTGATAGCATCCTTGTGCGGTGTGTCACCAGTGAAGTCTTCTACACGGTCGCTTGCTACGGCTTCGGGTTTGAGCAGTCCATCTTCATCGACACCCAACCGAGCACTGATACCACGCAGTACTTCGTTGGGTTGCAGTACATCGTTACGTGGGCGCACGTACCCGTCTGATGTGTTCGGCTCGGCAGTATGGTGCGAAAGAACGACCCCTGTGGCGTGATACGGCTCATCAAGGTCTGTGAGTACATCTTCGTTGAACATGGTCGGATAGCGTACACCTCGACCGTTACCCATGTCACCGACACGATGTGGGTTGGTTGGGAAGAACACATCGACTGGATTTGCTGAATCGTTGTTGTTCACGTTGTTGATTCGTCCCGCCATACGTGGGAAGTTCACATCGGTGGCCGTTAGGTCTGAACTTGTAAAATCAACAAGCGTCTTGAGATTGACCAGTGGATTACCGCCGTTCCATAGACGTGCGTATGGAGTTAGGTCGTTGGTGCGGTCATATTCGTATACGTCACTGCAATCCCAAGCAGGGCGTATACCAAAACCACGCACAGGATAACGTCGTACATCTTCACCACGAGTGTTGCCCCACCAATCAACAAGATAATACTTTACTGCTTCATCTACCTTTGAGATGTTCTTACCAAGCGGGTCACCCCACCAATCACGTATGACGGTGTTTGCGTTACGTAATACACGTACTGGGCAACCAAACGCTCGTGTCATACGCATACCGTTACTGTATCGTACTTGCCATTCAGGTTTGTCTACACCGAGCATAGCGGAGAAGTTTGTTTGACGCTCCATAATACCAACGTATGTGGCATTAAAGTCGGTATTTGATAAACCACTTCCACCAACGTATTCCCACTTGTTTCCAGTAGTTCTTTCTTCTAATTGCACCAAAGGACCATGCTGATACCCCGCAATGGTGTTTGATGAAGAGATAGGCGTTTCTCGATATGCACGAGCACCGTACATAGCCCACTGTGGTTTATTGTAGGGTTGTCGCAATCCGAAGCGGTAACCAAAGGGTCGAGGTCGTGTAGGGCTACTGATTGAATCATACGATGTTTTTGTGATACCACTGCTTACTACGTATGAACCAGTATCATCTTGGTCTTCCCATACAGGACCGTCTGATGTATACTCTTGTGGATAATCCCACGCAGTGCTTACATACCCATACCCATCAAGGCGACTGGTAAGCGGCCCACCACGACTACCACACGGCCAGTAATGATTGAGCATGACATCTGTACCACCTTGAGCCGTGTAATCACTATGCAACCCACCTGCTGTTACTGCATCCCCATCTCCATGAATGTATATCTTACTACCATTTGTAAGATGCGTTATGTCACGATTCACAGTTAGCAAAGCACCTGTATCGCTCACAACAACAAAAATTTCATTTTCAATTTGAATCGTATCATTTGGTAATGATGGTGGCGAATGTGCCGTTGTTATGACATTACTCGCAGTTGATACGATTATCCTATCACTTGGTGCGTGTGTAACTAATGGTTGAATCGGTCTTGTTGTATTCATTGTAAAAGTAAACGGACCTAAACTGTTGTAGTATGTTGCATCATGGTAATGGATGGTTTCATAGTGTTCAGGTAGGCTGTTCAGTGGTTTTCGATTAACTGCCCTGTCACCAGTTGGACTCAACCATGTACGACTTCCATCTGAATAAAATGTGTGCGGTCGGCCAAGGTTTGGATTCCATAAACATAGATATGCATCAGCCATGTGAAGGCTGTTTGTATCACGACTACCTTGTAGTAATTGAGGTAACATGCGTGTAAAAATACTTGACCTCGATTCCTTCATCAATTTTCCAGCAGGGCGGAAATCATATGCACGAGTCAAGCGAATCTTTGTTCCCACAGTAAGGTTATTGGTGAAATTTGAAGATGCAGTAATGGTGAATCTATACGGTTTGTTCATGTATGTTGCATCATTACCACTGCGTTCAGTGTATGTATGTGTACGTCGAATACCGTCAGCATCAGTGTATTCCAACTTCATACCATAGTATGGCACTTTAGGAAAGCCTCTTGCATCATCGACAGTGATAAGCGTTGAAGACACCGACTTTACCACAGCAACAGGTGAGAGGCTAACATTTTCTAATACGGTCGAATAGAAGTCAGGATAGTTGGACGGATAACCTGCAAGAGTCAATTGACACGCAATGCTTCCAGCACCAGCACGTAAGAACTCGTAGTAATTATCAATTCTGTGCCATGTCAAATGACGGAATCCTACTGCTGATGAATCTTCAGGACTTATTTTGTGAACGATTGACCACCACGGTATGTTGGTTGTAAAGCCGGGTGTAGCATCGACAAACATACCGGGGTGATACGGTAGGCTTCGTCGTGTAAATGCAGGTGCTTCTGTACCTTGTACACCTAACGCATTGTACAGCAATAGCGGAGGTATGTTTGCCAGTTGTCCACCATAATCAGGGTCATGGTCAAGCATAACCTCATTGATGAACACTTCACAACCACGTACATCGGCCATAGTTGCTTCGGCTAAGACCAAACCAAGTCCACCTGTGGCTGAATCAGGCTCACGTATACCGATAACTAACGCTACTTGTTGTCCAGTTAATTCATTAACCGAACCATCAGGTAGTCCAGTAGCACTGCCGTTTTCGTGGTAGCCGTAAAACTGTGACTTGTGTACGTTAGGTTGAATGATGATTTGGTACGCACCAACTTCTGATGGGTCAGGGAAGTGATGCTTAAGGGTATATGTAGCACCTGCTTCCAATACAATAGTATGACCACCTTTCGAGTTTACAACACCCGCTTGACCTTTTGAAGCCAACACACCATAGCCATCGTACTTGACTTTGGTTTCAAACATGAGTGTAAATCCACCGCCGTGAATATCACTCGGACCACTTGGTGTAGCAGTCATTGCGCCGAATGTAATCATAGGGTCATAGACTGGTAACTTACGTTGGGTATCTGCTGGTAAGTTCGACCTATCGGTATCGAGAGCAGTGCTTTGAATGAGGTCTTGCTCAAGATTCTTTTGCGTTGCTGAACGGTCGGCTCGGTGCTTAAAGTACAATCCTTGATACGCAGGGTGCGCCCAATGTCCGGGTAACATGGCTTGCGTAGCATTAACGAAGTGATGACCCATACGTGGAATTGCCATTGGTGTAAGTCGTGTCTTTTTGTATGCATCATAACACAATACATTCGGTCCACCATGTCCAGTCACATACATCGAGTGTGCCATGTCAGGGCTGTTACCGCTTACTTCCGCATGGTCACGGATTCGACGTGCCGCAAAGAATCGGTTACTACCAGCAGGTACGTAGTATGAAGGCACGACGCTGAATGACGTTATACTGCTCTTAGCAACAATAGCATCGAATGCTGAATCACCTACACAACCAGTGAATGTATTGGTCGATATTCCAGTGAACGAGGCAACACCACTTTCACCAGTTGCGTCGTCGTATATGCGTAAAAATCGACGTGTACCACCATCGTCTTTCTGTGAATCACCATATGCGTCACGATACAATGTTGTATTGATAGTTGCATTCACTGTTAAAGTAGTGCCTGAATACGTCTGTGCCGTGAGAGCGTTGTTGATGACACCATTATCGTGTGTGTAGATTGTAGGATAGCGATGCGTGTGCGAGTTACCGTTCTTGGTAATGTGGAAGAACAAGGCTCGGTCATGCAGTTCGTACGATGTCTTTAGTGGTGCATTGTTGGTTGCCGACTTCCAACCCTTTCGTGTCATATCGGGGAAGGCTTCGCCTACGGAGTTTTGACTGATATGGTCGTATTCATGGTCACTAAACGTCGGTCCTAAGCGTGGACCGTCTGTAGCGTCTGTAAAGATGCCCTCTATGCCCGTTTCGATGTTTGGACGTAGCATACCGCCCGTACCCATTGTTTCGTTCTGATAGGCTTGTAGACGGTCAAATCCACTACGTACGATGATGTTACCGGGAATAGCATCAGCATCAGGTAGTTGAATCTTCAAGTTTGGCTCAACACCGCTTCCCGCTTCCGATGGTGCTAACCCCTCGGCTGTACGGTCTGAAATTTGTTTGAATGAACGTATGATTGTACCAAACGGCGAACCACCTTCGATTGAATGTTCTTGACCAGTGTCGTCCACAACAGACATGGCTAAGAATTGCAACTCTTCATTCGGTATCTCAAGCACGTTACGTAACTCATCGGGATGTCGAGCCGCAATTTGTGGATGACTCAACTCCTGTGCCTGTATGATTGGGTACATTGCCGAGTTCGTTGTTTCAAATGAGAACCGACAATTACCAAACAATTTTTCACCAGTGGTGTAGGCTGTACCGCCCGATACACGAGTGATAAACGGTACTGCACCAAGACCACGAGCATTGACAGCAGGGAGTGATAAGTTGCCACCGTCCATACGTTTCCATACAATGTTTTCAATTGAGAAATTCCTTGCTGGTGAATGTTCAGCAAGACGGAATGCATTCAAATCACCGCCCCAAAAGTCACGAGCACCGCTTATAGTGTAACGAGAAGTAATTGATGCATCTGTACTGCCTGTAATGTATTTAAGTTGTAAATTACGTTCAACACCCGCACTTGTTTCTAAATGGAAAGCACCGGGGCTAATGTCTATATCATAAAACAAATCACCCGTTTCATTAAAACAAGGTTCAGCGTTGTATAAATCTTCATCATTTGCCAATGGTGCTCCAAAATTGAATGCACTTGGGTACTCCGCTTGAGGCATTGTAAACGGGTCAGAACCGTCCTTTCTCACCAATGCTTCTACGTTGGGTCCAGCATTAGCGGGTGCTGTAAATCGTTCAGGATTGTGAATACGCTCATCCCATCGTGTAGTACCTGCAAACGTGATGGCTGTTGCAGGGATTACGCTATCAACATTGACTTTCGATGATACAGAAAGCCAGTCACCTGTTGCTTTGATACCGTCCCTGTCGTGCTTCGCTACAAGTGCCATTTCGCTTTCGTACGATATAACAACAAACGCTCGACTGTACACACCTTGAGGCATGTGAAGGCTACGTGGTAGTGCGAATGTGTCATCACTATTATCACGATATGTTACTGGTTGTTTTCCTAAAATGGAGTTATCAGCCTGTTCAAAAGCGTAATCTGTTGCATAATAATCATCAGTAGACGGAAGTCCATACTTCCATGAATATATGTTACTGATGATGGCATCACTCACTATAGTTTGATTATTGATTCTGTTTATTCCTTCAGGAGAAAAAGGAATTGGGTTACTATGTGCAAGATGACCAAACGCTGTCATACAACTGTTACTCGGTCCATACGGTGAAAATCCAAGCATTGGATGCCATGCACCTAAACCTGCACCATACTGCTCCGAACCTACCTTAAGAGAGTTAAGGTACGAATAACGCTCCCCTGCCCATCCTACTGCACCTACGGGGCGTGTACGGTCAATAGCATCGACTATACCGCTAAAGTGTACCTGTGTCATGTGGTCACGAGTTGAGTCATTTTCATTGTTGAAACGATGCACACCTGCCTTTGACCACACATAAACAGCAGTAGGATTTCCACCTGCATAATCGGGATGTGATAAACCTGCGGCGTAAGTTCCTTGTTCTACATCATCATATGTGCGTAGACTTTCCATTAAAGGTAGACTCGATGAACGGTTTGGGGCAAGTAAGAAATGCACTTTGTAACTACTACTACCGCTATCATAAACAACTTCTCGACTATGATATGGAGCAAACGTAGGTATGTCACCCGAACCAACATTTGTTGTACCACCATCAGGTGTACGGAGCCACCCACATGCGGGTATTTGTTCAAGCGTTGCTTGAGATGCTCCTGATATACTTGCTATCAAAATTGTTTTTGAAGAAGTAATTGCAACTGGTGGACCGTCTACAGTATAAGATTCAAATGACATTTCAATCCAACCATATCGGTCTTGACGCATAGCATTACCCATTGAAGGTGCAAATGTACCACCCATCGCTTTGATAGCACTGCTTCCGGGGAACTCATTGATGGATTGTCCGAGTACGGTTGCCAACTCTTCACCGTTTTGACAACGTGTAGCATCAACTACAATGAACTCATCTTCATACAATAAAGCAATGTTTTCATTACTTACACCTGTAACAAAATTGTTTGCAAGTTTACCCGATACACGGAATGCTGATGGGTGTACAATATTATGTCCTCGATTTATTTTGTAATCACTAATGACATGTGGTGGATTAAATGATAACTGGTTGTCCATCCAAGAACCACCGGGATGATAACCACCGTCCATGTGGAAGCACAAATCAGCACCCATAGCGATACCGTAATACATTGCACCTACAAACTTGTACGGATGTGCTTTTCGATAATCTTCAAGATTGTTTAACGTAACAGCAACATGTCCTGTAAAATGCTCACCATAGTGCGAACCATGTTCAGGACGTTGTATAAGTCCAGCACCAGTGGTTGTGCCAATGTTAGGTATACCTTGCGCTGGTGACCAATTCCATGTTGTGTTCCAATGGAATACTTGACGTGCTGATTGATACGTACTTGATGGTGGTCCGTATTTATCGTCGGAGTTTTTGATTTCATTTGGTAGATTCTTGTTAGCAGGTACTTTGCTCCATGTATTACCAGTTGTGACAACATAACCGGGGTGAGGTTGTTCATCCGAATTGACTGTTGTCATTTCCGTAAACGGGAAGGCTTGACCGGGACCAAAGATAATGTACGTCGTGTGTGTTTCACCCACATCTGTGTCTTTGTATCGTGCATTTGGATTCGCTACACGCAACACAAGCGGTGATGGTTTTTGCTGTACGATACCTGCCGTGTATCTTGCTACAACGTGTGCAGGTGTATCGGTGTGTCTTGTGTGTGCTCCAGCCGCTAAATCGGGTGAAAGGACATTGTTACGGTTGGCTACTGGGTGCGTTAAACTCCCACGGTGTTGATTTAGTAATGGTGTAGCAGGGAAGAATGCAAGCAACGCATTGCAGTCTACAATAGCAAATGAAGTAGAAATCTCGTTGGCATTTTGTATACCTGCTGTACCTGTTGGTCCATTGGAATACGGGTGTGTATAGAACGATGAATAATCGTTTTCTGTACCGTCGTTAATGTCCAGCACTACGCCGCTAAAACCACCACCAAAGTACAGTGGTACGGAATGGTCGTTGCTGTCTTTTGCGCCTTTGAAGTAAACAAGCGGTTCAGCATCAACAGCACCGTATGAGCGACGACCACCTATCTTTTGATTACCAAACCGCATTAATATGTGGTCTTCATTGCTGAAATTTGCAGTGAAATGGTCTACCCAATCTTGGTTTGCAAAGTCATCTCTTCCCCATTCAACACGAGTGAGCGAGTTTGTACCCTGTATAGAATTAAGCAAGGCATATTGTACATCGGTAAAGTAGAAACGTTTTTGCTCACCAAAAGATGCCTCTTTAGCAAAAGTGTCAATTGTAGCACCTTCTTGCCCTGCTGGAATAAGCGCATGAGAAATACCGTTATCTGTAGTTGTATGGTAAAAGTATTTTGCGGAGTGTTGATAATGATTGAACAACAACATTTCGTTGTTAAGTGCAGGTAAGATATGGTCACCACTTGTTGATGTGAATGTGATACCTTTCAGATTCTTTCGCCACGCATCGACTGGTACAGGGTCGTTAAACGAATCAACAAGGATAGGCGTAGGGGTGTTGGCGTGATACCCTCGTCCCTTTGTGCGAATTTGCAGTACTGTTCTTGGAAGATACCCTGCGTCAATTTGTCTGTTCTTGTCAAGTAGTGCATCACTTATCGGTTGATGCACAGCATCGGATGATGAACTGAATGCGTAAATCCCAGTAGCGTCCTTTGCTAATGTTTCATATTCTCCGTACTCAAGATGAGCCGCTTGTATAGCATAGTCGGTATGCAGTTTTGAAGAGAACATGCTTGAAATTGGCGTAGCACCACGCTGTGGGTTGTGCGAGCGTACAATGATTGCATCTTCGGCTACGCCCCATTCACCGAGCGTACGACCGTCACACGCATACAATCGACGTACATCAACTGCTATTCCATCTTCTTGATTTGGATTAGGATGATTGATAGCCACGTTGGTAGCGTACGCAAGCACTTCGTCGGTGACCAGTGTTGTCCAGTTAATGCGTGATGATAGTAACACACGCATAGTGTTGTCTGAAGCGTGAGGTTGTGTCCTTATTGCATCTGTTACAGTTCCGCTACTCACGTAGTGAGATGATACAAAGGATTCTCCACGTACCCCGTAAAAGATATGTGTACCCGTTATATCATCCACTGTACGTGATTCGTAAGACAATGCGTTTCCAACAACCCCTTTATCAGTTGTACCCGTAAATGTGTCATGGAGATGAATGACACCATTGGTATGAGGATAACCAAGATAGCCAAGTAAATCAGGGTGATTTGCTAATGGTGATGAAGAAGCACCAGTATTGAATGGTGCTTCAAACACAACAGTGAGTGTGTTTGCTGTACCGTCCCATGTTACTTCGGCATCAACACCTGCATTTGGTGCGTACATGCCTCTCCATTGGTTACCACGCCATTTAGAGAGTTGAAGTCCTGATACATCTAAGCGACCTGTTGGGTCACCCCAACCGAGCATATGACCACCAAGAGTAAACCCACCCATTGAAACATCGTCATCATTGATGTGAATGATAACTTCATCTTCTAAGGTCGAAGGTAATGTAGTATTTTCATCGGAAAACGCTTGACCGAATTTACGGTAGACATAACGTACACCATACCCACGACCTCTATGGTCGGTAAATCTGAAACCGTATAGTGGTGAATCCCCGATTGCATCTTCTGTGACATCACTTGGATTGACATGTCCTGTGTATGAAGCGATAGCAGTTGGGTCACTGTCACCAAACTTAATGGCTTCACCGTATTTGTAATCGAATCGCTCATCACCTCTTCGACCAAAGCCATGTGTACCTGCATCGGGTGCAAAGCCGGGTACTCCTGATGCAACAAGCCCACCAAAGTTGATACGCCCAACTGCTTGCTTACCTGCTCGCAATCCTTCGACAAGATTGGTCGAAAGACCTTGGACTTCAAACGACTCATCCGATACAGTATTGTGATTGATACCACCAATACGTGCCGATACATTGCGGTTTTCTGATGAGTTGTTTGATTTGCGATTACCGACATCATGGTTGTTGGTAAATGGCTCATCGGGTTCTTCTTGAAGTACATACTCACGCAGTGTTGTAACAGGAGCAAATGGGCGACCATGCTTGTTAAGAGGCATTGGGGCTGGATGCATGTTCTCGCCCAGTGTTTCATCAGGCTGACACCAAAAGTTACGGAATCGCCCACCGTGTCCAATAAGGAATTGCGGCTTGTAGTTCGATTGACCCTTACTGTTGTCAAGCCATACACAGAAGTTACGACCTGATGCACCGGGTACGGTGGAGTGAATGACAATTGAGAAGCCCTCATTACCATTCATGTCTTCAACAACACGTCCAATGTGAGCACGTACATACCCCATGTGGCTACCACGGTCGTGAGTATCAAATGCTTCTTCTACAAACCACCACGGTGCAGGGTCATAGGTTGAACCCGTAGCGGCGAAATCAGCATTGATGTGTGCGCTACTGGGGTCTTTTGCTTCGGAAGTCACGTCTTGTCGTACACCAATACGTGTAAGGTCAAGGTTTTCACTTTCACCGGGGTATTGTTGAGATGGACGACGTGCGTGAGTTCGACCATTCTTTGCACTGCCTTGATTGATTAAACGCACAATTTCACGAGTAGCCGCTTCAATATCCGTCACACCCTCTTTGACACCAACTTCACCACAATCAATCACCATACGTCGCACAAAATCCATTTCTGTCCAGTGTGGTAGATGTTCCAAACGGTCTTCTTCATGACCCGATAAGTCGAGAGTAGAGGAGCGTATGCCTTTCAAACTCAAGAATGCTGAAATACATCGTGTTCCATCAGGTGTATCGAACAACGTACTTGCGTCACGGAAACTAAATGTAGATGGATTTTTTGACAATCGGTGATTTTTCACCGCTTTGACAAAGGCATCTCGACTTGTTATCCTCGAATTTTTATGTTTCTCATTTGCCCAATAGACTGATGCTACAGCAGGTTCAACACGAGGTAACGCATTGTCACTCACAGCGTAGATGTTACTATTGAAGCCATACATTAGTCCTGAATGTACAAAGTGACCGTGACCTTTACCTTTGAGTTGTATGTTATTACCTCTTGTAGTTGGGTCTTGTATCAAGAAATTCTCACTACTGTTTGCTATATCGTGTGCATAGGCTGATTCAATGAACTTCGATTGTTGCGTACTACGCAAGTATTTGTTTTCACTTGGGAATCCATTGGCTACGTCAATTTGTGTTGTAAAGTAATGCGGTGCGCCACCATTGTGAGATACCAAGAAACGGTCGAGTTTTAAAACGCCACCTGCATGTACAATGTCACGACCAAACCCAATATTCGGTGTAGCCGCACTCGATTGAACTTGCATGTGTAGGTCATGGAATGCGATAAATTCACGGTCATGGGCTACATCGTAGAGCAATACACGAGCATGTCCTTCTGTAGCAAGATATGGGTCTACGTATGCTACTCTTGGAATATCTGTGTATGTACTACCAAGCATTGATTCATAATTGATTTCAATTGTTTTGTTAATGTGTTGAGCCAAGTTTTGCGCCGTTTCTAAACACGTATCACCAATCAAAAAATTCTCAAGAGGGATTGAGTCACGAGGGCGACTGGTAAGTGAACCACGTCCACCGTTGAAACCTTTCCATACGAGATGCTCATTGTATACACCACGACTCTTACAGAACAGCCCTTCTACAGCGTGTGGGTTGTTCATGGTCATGTTCATCCATACGGTGTCACCGTTACGCATTCCACCTGTAGCGTATGGATTTAGCCACGTTGCGTTCAAAATACCGTCTTGGTCTTCGGCTACAACGCTTTGAATTGAAACTCGAATCTTGTCACCAACTGCCACATCACAAGCATTGTTTGTAGTAAGCGTGATGACTGTGTTTGTTGTACCTCCTACAACGTTTGATACAATAGAAGACACTTTTCCAAGATAATCAACGTCATTATGCGATACATCGTCAATATACAACTCGTCATCTTTGCGTATATTCAATCCTATTGTATTCGATGATGCAAGTCTATCTGATGCAGTGGTTGTGATTTCAATCGTAGTAGTAGTACCACTGGTTGCCGCAACTGCGACCGTCCACTGTTCGGATGTGTCAGGGAGAAATGTCAATGCCTTTCTTTCATTATCAGTTGCAGTTGATACACTTGCGGCTGAATGTAAGGCTCTACCAACTCTTTTTATTGACAACGTAGCGTTTTCAAGACCCGTCAAAGAAGTATTTGCCGATTTGCATATGATTGTGTTTTCAGACTTATCTTCAAGTAGTTTTCCAAAATAAACCATTTCATGTGTTGTACCATCAGCAAGTCGCACTTCTGCAATATACATTAGGTCGCCTTCGTCAATAGCAAGTAAATTTGTAACGTCTTTTGTATATTCAGTAAGAACAGGAAACGAACTGGCATCTTCTAAGTTAAATACGTATTTTCCACTTGTTCCTTTTACAGACAAAATTGTAGATTGTGCTACACCTGATTGAACTCGTGGGGCGTGCGGATTGACAAGTGGACCTGCTTTAATTTCGATTGCACTCACGTACTGTCGAAGACCATAGTCAAGATTACCGCCTTGTGTTTTGACGTTGGCGTTGTCGTAGTAGTACGGTGAGCGTGCTTCGTAATCAGAAGAAGGCGTTTCATTATCGGATGCTATTGGTAGTAAATTTTCACTGCGGTAACCTTGTGCAATAAAGAGAGCAGTTTGTGGCACTGCACCTTCAAAGAAACCTTTGGCGTACGAACCTGATATGACACCACTCGTTGCACTTTCATGCTCATCAACACGAAGATAACCGTCACTACTGGGGTCGTTACGATACACACACCACATACCATTTGCTAAGAATGCACGTCGATAACGAGGTAGTTTCTTCATGTTGGTGTATTCAAACACTGATGTATCGACAGGTGGGAAAAGCGATGGATGCGACACATAAATTTTGTAGAATTTACCACTTGAGTCGTATTCTACTTTTGTAATTGTTGTAGACGAAACGTAGTCTTGATTGTTGATATTGTATGAATAAGCCGATGACGCTGTACGGTCGGCTACTTGAACATCATCAGCACGTCGTCCAACGGGTGTAGGATTCCAAGTATGGGCTGTGTATGTGGCATCAATATGAATTTTCATACTGTTGTCAGGTCCGGGGAACACGTTTTCATTCTCATGGTCAAAGAATTGTTGAGGGAAAAACGGTATCTCAACCATCGCACGAGTGCTTGAGTATTGTGAACCCAACTGATAATCATGCGTTACTCCGTCCATTGACTGGAATAAACGGTCATTGACCGTACTACCATCTTGTGTAAGTGAATCATCATTGAAGTTATCATCATTGTAAAAGTAATCAGAAACTTCTTCTGTAACTGTAGCACCTGATTGTGTTATTACCCCGTTTGCTTTGCACCATACATAGAAACTTTCAACAGCCGTTCCATCAGAAAGCAAAAATCGACGCTCACTGATTGCAGTGGCCGAATTTTCAAATGCAAAGCCCGAACCAGTTTTTGCATAGTAAAGAGCACTTGCGCCGCTTGCAAGGTACACTCGACCAATCTTTGGGAAGCAATACGTTCCCCATGAAAGTAAATCTGGTGATTGATTGTTAAGAGGTCGTATAGTAAGCGAATCAGTGACACCGCTTGTACTACTGTTTGTAGCAAATACCTCAACGCCTTGTACAGCGCACATTCGCCGTGTCGAGCCGGGTAGACGCATTAACGGTGAAGGGTCGAAGGTGGGCTTGGTATTGACCGCCCCTTGACCGGGACCGCCAAGCGTGACGGTGACGACAGGTGCATTGGGTTCAATCTCTTTGACGACATGAGAATCAGGCGAACCACTACCAAGAACGTCAATGTTCTGTGAAAGATACTCATCCGATATACCACGAATGACAATTTCAGTATCAATTTCATTTGTTTCACCGTCTACAACTTGATTGATGCTACGGATTCGCCCTCTTGTTATGAGTTGCAATATATGCATTCTTGTGGCTTGACCATTTGTAGCGGTGGATAAATTGTAAAATTGATTTGTACGTTTTTTGTTTGAAGGTTGAACATATAAAATGGCTGTTCGATTATCATTGGTAGATTGATTATCAATAATATCAAACATCTCAAACATATGTGAACGAGTGTTGACCGGTCCAATATCAAATTCTCCAGTGGAAGATTTTGTTGTAAGAGGTTTTATTTTACGATAAAACGTTTGGTCTTCTTCTGTTATTATGTTAGTTGAAGGTGTAAAGTACAGTTTATGATAAACTGAATTGTGATTAGATGATACATGTGACTTTTTGATAACTTTAGGCGGGGAGGCTGGTATAGCATTAACATCACTTACAGGAGTATATACAGCAGGTGTAGTCGAAAAGTCAAGTTCAGAATCATTATCATTACCACCAGTCGTATCACCAACAAGAGAATTTGGTTTACTCAATACATTGTTTGACCCCATATATCCCGTTGTAAAATCAATTACTCCACCTGCTGAATAAAGCACAGTATTCGCAAGGTCACTGGTAATAACATCAATGACACGAGTACCACTACCTAAGTCAAAAGACCCTGCTGGTACAGTTTTTTCAACCATGAGCATTGGACCGCTAATCCCCATGCTTGCACCTGTTAAGTCAATTGCATTGTAATGAATTTCAACAAACGGTGCAAGATTGTGAGAAGACTGCAATGCGGGTACTTTGAGCAAAGCAATACGAGATTCTTTTTCAGGTCGTAAATGGAAAAGACGACTTTCTTCGTCATATGATTGTGGAACTGGACCTTTCAAGAAAAACGGTCGTACATCGAACCCAGCCCCACCAATAGCGATTAGTTCCTTTACCGACGCAGGTAAGCCGTTATCTACAATAGAAGCCACAGTACTTGTATTAACAAAACTTTTCACGCTTCCTTTCAAATTAGGACTGTAAGCATCTACATTCTTATTGATGCTGATTGTATTTTTTAAGTTACGTTGAGAAGAATCGTAACGCATCGTAACAATATCACTACTACCACTCATTACTTGGTCTACAGTCATATCGTTTGGTACTGGTAATCTTCGCATGTAGTCGTGTCCAGTAATATGAGAAAGAGCATGTCTTCCACTGTGACCAATTTGGAACAACGTGTCAATTGATGTAGGCCATACAACCGCAAAAGGATTTTTAGGGTCAGATGTAGTTGTTGCCATTCTTGATGAGTATACTAATCCGTGAGATTCACTGTCCGATTCATCAAGAACCATTTGTCCCGTTCTGTCAAAAATTTGTGTACCGTAATGCGGTGGTTGATAGGGCTTTCCTGTACCGTTATCAATCAATAAATCAGCACCAACAACTACAAAATAATTATCAATATCAGCCGTTCTTGAATGCAATAAACCTCGCAATCCGCTTGTACCATTAACGAAATCAACGTGTATACTCGAAATTGAAATGTTTCCATTGCTTCCATCTATAGAATGCAAACGCACACGTTCAGGCGGTTTTTGATTAGGCTTGAACGTGTTACGATTAAGTGAACCCGCATTGATGAGTAGATTGTAAGGCGTGTGCGCTATCGAAAGTTTTGCAGTCGTACCGGGTGTAGAATAAAAATCATTGACTTCGTAATTCCCCATACTGTATGGTGATTCGGTAAAAGTCGCAATAGGACTACTGCTATCGTATGCTTTACCAGTTAATTTAGCGATGAGTTCCTGTGCATCAGCCGTTCCAATCGTGATGGTTTTTGTCGAACCATCAGTTGCGGCTGTTACAGCATTCATTGTGTAGACCTTTTCTACAATGTCAAGTGGTTCTTCAAAACGATACAAACCAGTGCTTGCATTCCCTAACGTTGGAAAATCAGGTTGGAAAATGTTATTTGATTTACTGTTGGAGAAATGTATGCTTTCAATAGCACCACGAAATTGACCACCCTTCCCACCAACATAGACGTGACCATCAACCTGTTTTACTCGGTATTCTATTGGGACTTTTTTCGATGCAACCATATCTGTATTGACATACAATTCAATGTTACCTCCTCGATACGAAGCAACAATATGATACAGTGGTCGATTATTAAAATTCAAACCACTTGCTTCACCGTAATTGGAAGTGTCAAAACGATTGTATGAGTCATGTATACCGCCATATTCTTGTGACGGGTAAACAACGCCATCCCATCGAGTTGTTTTATCAAAAGCAGTGTTAAGTGTAATTGTTTTATCACCAAACGCTGTTTGCATAGTAAGATGAAATACTGCTGGTCCGGGCGTATCAACTGTTCCTAATTCCAATTGAAACTGTCCATCTCGTTGAGCAATAATACCACCACAATCGGGAATGACCCATGCTTCAATAACAAAATCAGAATACGAAATGTTTCCTATGGTGTTTTGCAATTCAACATCCGACAATGCTGAAAGGGGTGCTTTAACACCATTACGTTCTATTCCAGTGCTGTTAAATGTGCTTTGTGGTATAATAATGGAATCAGATACGCCATCAAAAAAGAAAGCGTGACTTGTTCTTCCAATTGCTACCATTGTATCACATCAAAGAATTGTATTTGTTGGCATCATAATAATTGTAAACTGGTAAATGTTTGGCTCACCGCCTACTTGAACAAACGTTGCTTTGTCTACAATGGCTTTGATACCTGTAAATGTACGACCACCCCAAGCCTCACTGTATTCTGTACCTACTGGTACAGAACCTTTTGCATATATACCGCCTTCTTGTAGTAAATTATTCGTAAGCGTTGCGCTTAGTGATGCTGATGCAAATTCACCAAGATAATCACCATCTTCGACATCGTAACCTGCTGTTTGAAAGAAATATCGAGAAGAGTACTTGTCACCTGTTTCAGCCGCTACTTTGGACAAAAATGGTATTTGCACAGCGTGTATATAGTCTGATTTACCATTGTCACCCCATTCGTCGTTTGAGTTATCAATAATAGCATAAAGTTGTTGCACCATATCACCAGCACTCATACCAGTGTCAGAACTGTTACTTTTTCCACCTGAAAATGTTGTAAATTTAGGTGTGGGTGTTGTTGTTTTCCATGTTGCTGATGTAATGTAAGGTGAATTATTATTGACGTATGTACTACCTGAAGGTACGCTTGAGTAAGTAATTTGTACTCTTGTGTTAGTGTTTCCTTTTTCACCCGTTTGGAGTGATGCAGTAGCACCTGCTATTGATGCATCGACAAGAGCCTTTAGATTGGCCGCTATTTCAGCGTTAGTTTTACTCGATGTACCGTCATGAATTTGAACAATAAACGCATCAGATTCAGCACTGTGCGTAGCATATTGTGTTGAAATAACACCAAAGAAAATGGTTCTTAATGCTCCATTACCATCTTGAATCACAAAGCCGTGTTTTCTATTAAGTTCATGAGAATGCGTATTTAAAATACCGCTAAAGGAAGTTTTGTTATCCAACAAAATATCAATGTAATCCTCAAATGTTGCAGTTGTGTTACTTCCAATTGCAGTTTCCACAGCGTCAAAATCAACATATGCAATTGCTACACTACCGTCACTAAATGAAATAACATCGTCATCCGTGATGTACCCTTCAAGCGTAATAATCGCATTGGTTAAGTTCAAATCCATAGTGAAACGATAACTGTTCATAAACGGCATAGGGGAAGCGTTTACTTTTCTGTCTATGTCAATTGAAAGTGTAGTACAGTTAAGATTGTAAAACTTACCGTTTTGACTTACCAAACGTACTGGGGTGTTTGCATTACCTGCCATTAGTACCGCCCCTGCATCGTTGTACCGCCAATGCTTCTTGACATCTCCTGTTGAATCATATTACCAATCTCTCGTGCCAGTTGTCTTTTATCTGTGCGGTCCGTAATACCACCTGCGTTTACAGTAATGTTGAAAGTATTACCACCACCACCAGTAGCCCCGTTAATTTCAACAGGAATTGAACGCCCACCACTTAGCGGCACAATGGCTTCTGTACCGTGGAGCATAGCAGGGTAACCGCTTGATGGTCCTGTGGCAATACCACCCTCGCTAAAGCCGGGAATCCACCCTGTAGCAGTGTCCCAAAGGTTGCTACCTGCATCCAAAGCCCATTCGATACTGCTTACGACATCATCAATTATACCGCTAAGAAAATCAATTCCAGTTTCTAATGGTGAAAGGAAGTATGTGTTCATAAAATTCCATGTTTCGCTTATTGCGCCAAATATCCAATCTTTCGTAGCCAGTATACCATTCCATACCATTGAACCAAAATTAAACAACGGGGTAATAAATACAGAATCAATAAAATTCCATATTGTTGTGACCGTACTTGTAAACCAATCAAAAGCGGTGGTTACGGCGTTTAATGCTAAACCAAATACAAATCCAATGGGTTTTATAATAACTGTATCAATAAAATTCCATATTGCGCCCATTGCTGTTAAGAACCAATTGTACGATACAGTAAGTGCGTTCATTCCTGCTCCAAATAAAAACACTGTAGGCTGAATAATAACGCTATCAATGAAATCCCATATTGCACTCATTGAGGTTAAAAACCAATCATATAATGTCGTAAGAGCGTTCATTCCCATACCATACAAAGACACTGCTGGGTTTACCATGCTGTTAGTAATAAAATCCCATATTGATACAGCACTATCAATTACCCATCCAACCAGTGACTTTCCTGCATCCCAACCAGCAGTAAACAAAGAAATGGCTGGGTCAATAACATAAGTCATTATGAAGTCCCATATATCGCCTACGAAACCTATGATAGCACCTATAGCCGTTACAGTCCAATCGTAACCAGTTACGAACATATCCCCTATCGGAACAAGCACGCTCTCATTCACAAATGAAAAGAAGTCACCTATCAACCCCATAAGCGCACCAAGAGTGGCTACTGTCCAATCCCATGCAGCAGTGATACCGTCCCAAATGAAAGAACCAAAATCTGTCAATGGTTGTACAAGATATTGGTTTATCAAATTAAAAACTTCACCAACAAGGTCGCCAATAATTTTACCAAGACTCGAAATACCACTACCAATAGTAGAAACCAATCCACTTGCGGAAGTGAGCATTCCAAGTAAAGGTGCGGCCATCTAATCACTCCATGTCCAAGAAGTTCTTATAATGGTCTATTGAAACAGATTCATTTCCATTGGACTTCGTTTTTTGTTTCATTTCTTCCATCCGTTTTTCTTGTTCTTCGCCTTGGATTTGAGTTGTAACACCCGCCCAAACAATAGACTGCTTGAACATTTCAGGACTCATTGAATACACCTCTTGAAGCGATATACTGTAATGCTTTGCAACCATATAAGCCCACAATTCAAATTGTGTCTTTATGTCTTGCACGCCCCTTACTTCACCTTTTTCTAAAAACGAGCGAATCCTCAAAGACTCGCTTTCGTAAACCCCGCTTGCATTTGCTCCGCAATGTCTTGAGGCTTAGGCAAAATTTGTGACATCTGTTCTCCAACATATCCAGTCAATGACATCATATCATCAACAGTCAAACTTGGATTTGTTTTTTGTACCCAATGTGAGAAAGCGTACTTCCAGTAGCCTTCAAGATTAAGCCCGATGCTTCCGTCTTTACCAATTTTGAGAAGTTTTTCGACTGATTTTTGGATGTCCAAAAAGGTCAATTCTTTAACCCATACTTCGATAATCATCGAAGGGTCGTCAGGGTCAATTTGTACTTCATGCTTCTTCGGTACTTGGTTGCTCATCAATAGGCTCTTGTCTTGTATTACTGTCCGTTTCATTTGTTTCCTCTCCATTGGATGCGGCTACCTCTTCGGTAGGGGCTTCCGAATCACCGTCAAGGGCTACCTCTTCGGTAGGGCTATCGGGTTCTTCTTCGGGAATAATACCTTCATCGTTCTGCTTTAATCGCAAAACTATCTCGGCTTTTGTACCGTATACGGGTAGACCTCGCTCTTTGCATAAGTCACGGAGTTCCGCTACGGTGAGTGAATCATACTGTAAGTCAGTAGGGAATGGGTTTGCATCAGCAGGTGCAGGTGGTACTGGGTCGCTCTTGACCTCTACTTCTTCTACAATCTCTTCGACTGGGTTCAAACATAATTCAACCCAATCATGTATTCGTCCAGCGTCAAGCATGTACACCTCATCAGTAGGAAGGTCTACATTGTTAATCTCACAAATCCATACAAGATAGTCTTGTAGTCCAAGTTTTCGACACTGGTTAATTGAATAAATCATACTTTCACCTCAATACTTCAAAATAGTATCACGAGCAAGTACCTTGATACTCTTCGGCATAATCTTCAATGTACTCTTCATAACACCCTTATCTTCAGGAATTTGCATAGGGGCTTCAATAATGTAGTACTCGTCAATCAAAATTGTAATTCGTTCACTGTCAGCCACATTAGTGCTTCCAATGACTTGCTTTTCAAAATCAATGACAATTTGATTGGTTGTAGCGTCGGTACTTGATACGCTAAACTCGGCTTGAGAACGCATCTTATGGAAGAATATTGGGTCATCAACAACGATTTCTAATGACATTTCATACGATGTTTGACCTTCAACCATAATTGAGGTATTACGACTACCTGCAAACGGTACTTGCGATTCAGCCGATGTGTTTGAAACACTGGTATTGTTAATGGTGTGGAATGCTTGCATACCTGTTTGACCTGATAGGCTAAAGTTGTGTACTTGTGCTACGGTACGTCCCGCTACATTGATTTGACCGTTGTAAAACATAAACGGTTTTTGCGTTCCAACACCAATACCCGCCTTCAAACGCTCGTTGGCTGAACTTGCTGTATCATCAAACATACGGTGAGGATTGTATCGGTTTGTTGATGTGCCGGGTGTGTCAAGTCTTCCAGTATCGGTGTAACACAGTGCGGCATTGAAATTCACTGAAAGACGCAGTGCCGCATCGTTATCGGTTGTAAGCGTAAAATCAGTGACTTTGCAACCACGATAAATTCGGGTAAGTTCCTTTGTATCGCTTTGGCTTCCATCAACCACTGTGGATTTATCGACATTGCTACGGCGTTGTGATACCTCCAAACAGAACGAAGGTTGTTCACTTGCACCGTACAAAAGATGCGTAATTGGATTGGTAATTGTTTGTGTTGTAATTTGTGGCGCACCAGTAGCGGGTGTTGCGTAATCGAGGCAAAACACAGTGTTTGTGCTTGAACCATATGCCGCATCACCTGCGTCTACACTCGATGCGTGGTCATATTGAAGTGGCTCATCAAGATAAATTCGAGTGCTATGTACAGCAGTGATACGTCGAATTTCAAATGGGAGGGCTTTGTCAAATTTACGTGCAGTCATTAGTTGGTCCCACACATCATCTAAAGCACGACCAACAGGTGTAATATCAATTGCCGCATCATTTTCATTTTGAATAAGAACATATTTTCCTACTGTAAAGTTTGATGCCGAAGCAACATCAATGTGTACATCACCAGCGTTAGCGGCTGAACTAAGCGTCGTTGAAACATTCCCTACAGGACCACCTGAAACACCAACATCGCCAATTACTTCGCCACCTAAACAGTACTTAAGCCAACGAGCACTGTGTAAATTAACCTCAAACGAGCCACCTTCTGTGACAATCTTACCGGGTACTTGCACTGAAGTTTCCCGCCCAAGACCGACAACGTGGTATCGCTTGACCTCA
>CERJ01000948.1_pt1 | contig 23726 bp, 28 predicted proteins | sample 530781 | NCBI WGS metagenome assembly CERJ01 (sample SAMEA2620967, study PRJEB7988) | marine metagenome | biome: marine biome (ENVO:00000447); feature: deep chlorophyll maximum layer (ENVO:xxxxxxxx); material: "saline water (ENVO:00002010), including plankton (ENVO:xxxxxxxx)" | depth 30 m
TGGTTCTCAGATTCGTGGTCTTCACCCACAGGAGATTATCATTGATGACCCTTTGAAGGAGTTTAGTCTTGCAGGTATTCAACGAGTTACTGATTGGTTCTTTGGTGACATGATTCCTACTCTACATCACACTTCCAAACTCAGAATGATTGGAACTCCATTTACTTACACAGATATCTTTGCACAGTTAGAAGAAAATGCAGCATATACTGTAACGAAATACCCCTGTCTCAATGCATTAAACGAACCGCTTTGGCCTGAGCGTTGGGACTATGATGCTCTAATGCAAAGAAAGGCTGAGATAGGTTCTCTCAAGTTTACAAGAGAATACCTATGTGTCCCTATTTCCACTGGAACTGCGTTATTCAATCCTGAGTTCATAGAGAAGTGCAAGAACAAAGAATATGTTCTGAAACTTGGAAACAGAAAAGACAAGGGTTACAGATACTATGTTGGTGTTGACCCTGCTATTTCTACTGATGGTGACTACAATGTTATTACAGTTCTAGAAGTTGATGATGAGCAGAACAAAGCAATTGTTCACGTAGACAGAGCGAAGAACATAGAGTTCAGGGAAAACATAGAGAAGATACGTTTGATTGGTAAGGTCTTTGAGCCTGAAGAGATTCTGTTTGAGACTAACACTTTCGCAAAGGCTTTCACTCAAGAGTTGAAAAGCATGACCGATTTGAATATCAGAGACTTCAATACAACGAGAAAAAATAAACAAGAGATAATCCTAAATCTTCAGATGAACATTGAGAATCAGAAGATAATTATGCCGTATGGTGATAACGCAAGTAGAAGACTTACTGGTGCTTTGGTGGAAGAACTGTCAATGTTCTCAATTACTGCTAATGGAAAGTTCGAGGGAGTCGGCGCACATGACGATTTAGTTATGAGTTTGGCATTGGCTAATGCGGCTTCACAAGGAACAGGAAATCAATTTATTTTACTGGATGACTTGGACATCTTTGATGAACCTACTACCACTCGGCGTAGTGTACCCGGAGTATTGGGTATGAATTTTTGAGGTGAGAGTATGAGTGAAAGGGGAGATAAATTCAGGGAAAAGGCAGAACTCGCTGACCAAGAAGAAGAACTCCGAGAGAGACAGAAAACTCTCACTGCTGAACTTGAGGCTGATGTATCAAAGTATCAATGGTTAGAGGAACAACCCTTGAGTAGTCATTTTGAATTAGAGAAGAGATTTGCAGAGCATTATAATGTTGGTCTTTCAGATGCTAGAAAAGCAATAAGAAATGATTTGAGAAAGTATGAGATAGAGGGTAAGGATATCCCAATGATGGTCAAGGAACTTAAGATGTATCGAAGAACATTGAAGGGAGAACCAAAAATTGCAGTAACCAAATCAATAGAAAATCTAATTGACGCATACTCCTCACACTTAGATGAAAGTATCAACAAGATATATTGGATTAAGAAATACAAATCTGCATTGAAGGATATGACATTATCAGAAGAGAATATTATCAAACTATCTTTAATTCATGACGAGTCTACCCGTAGAGAAATAGTAGATACCCTTTGCAAATATTGGGAATCTCGATTAGACAGAGATGGTATGGCGTATGGAGAGGAATACGCTAAGTTAACAAAAGAGATGACTAACAGTAAAAGAGCAGTCAACAGTCGTATCAGAAAGTATATCGTAAATATCGGGCCAAAGGAACTTATCAAAAGACACATAGTAAAACTAGTCAGTGAAGAGCAGGGAATATCAGCAAGACAAGTACATGAGAGATTGCCACAAAATCTATTCAAGAAATCTTCTCCTGCTATGATTTCAAAAATGGCACGTACTGCGAATGTAACTGTTGTAGATGGTGCATTGTATAAAATGAGTGATGAGATAAAGAAAGACATCTATGCTTACACTGCTGCGTTTATTGACTCTGATGGCTACATTACAATGGATAAGAACCACAATCCTAGAGTCGGGTTGGTAGCAACAGGAGATAGAGGAAAAGCCTTCATGCTAGAGATGCACAAGTCTCTAGGGTGTGGCAGACTACATCTAGACCAAAAATCTCCACAAGATACTAAACCAATTAATAGACTAAATTTCTACTCTAGGAAAGATGTCGGTGAAATACTAAGCAAGTGTATGCCATATTTCAAATTGAAGAAGAAAAATGCTGAGATATTAGTAGAACTACTTCGTATGAAAAAGAGCCATAAGAAAGCAGGTTGGTACAATGCTAGAAAGGTAGAACTGTTCAAACTCATGAAATATGAAAATCACAAGGATGATAAGAACTATGATTTCGCAAAGTATGAAATCGACATAGACAGCGTTGTAAAATATTACGACAATGATAAGATGTCGGAGATGGATAAACTCGAAGCAATAGTAAAGAACGAGGATGAATAAAATGGTAGAAGAAAACAGACCCTCGTTGTTTCAGCGTTTGACACGCAGAACAACACCGAAGCCACAAGACCGAACGATATACAATCCGGGCATACAAGAGAAAGATACTTCCTATCTGATTACTGCTCCAATAATTTATCACGTTACTTATCAGTCCGTGATTGCTAGAACTTGTATTACACAACTGAAGAATGAAATATTCAGAAGAGGATATATTTGGGAAGAAAAGTTTACTGCACGTTGCGGTGATTGTGGGAGAGAACATAAACAGGCTGTAACAGAATGTGTTGATTGTGGCAGTACAAATCTAATCAAACCTGATAGAGAACAACTGAAATACATCCACAAGTTACTAGATGGGCATGTAAACAAAGGTGAACAGATGTTCATCGATGTTCTCAAAGAAATGGAGGACGACTTGAATATCATGGATGATGCCTACATGGTAATGGTAAAGGAATACTTCTTAGATGGAAACGGTGATATCAGAATGCATCGAATAAAGGAAGTCTATCGAGGAGACCCTGTTAGTATGCATATTTATGCTGATGAGAATGGTGAAAGAGGAAATGAAGGATATACCTGTTTGACTCATAGAGGACATATCAGTAAAAATATGAGTGATTCTTGTGAGATATGTGGTTCTGAACTACATCCAGTGCATTATGTAAATAGAGCCAATGGGAAAGAACAAGCATTCATCGAAGGAGAAGTGCTTCATTTCAGTAAGTATGCTCCTTCGAGATTGTATGGACAATCACCTATCATGACTCTTTGGAATCATATCACAACTCTGATTGCAATGGAGAACTATGTCAACTCATCTTACACCAAGGCAAGAATGCCTAGAGGACTACTTGCTGTTCAAACTAGAAACATGGAATCCATGAAGTCCTTTTGGCGTGGTGTCAAAGAGAAGATGGAACAAGACCCACACTTCATTCCTGTGATGGGAATAGAAGGAGAGGGTAAAGGTGGAATCGAATGGATTAAGTTCATGGATAGCCTAAAGGAAATGGACTACATACAAGTCAAAGAAGACTTGAGAGATAGAATCGCTGCTTTCTATGGAGTAAGTAAAATCTTCATGGCAGACAACTCTGCAAGCGGTGGTCTCAATAACGAGGGTATGCAGATACTTGTAACCAACAGAGCAGTCGAGATGGCACAGACAATTTGGAATAATTATGTGTTCCCGTTTATGACTAAGGAGTTTGGAATTACCGATTGGGAATTGAAACTGCCTCCATCAGAAGAAGAGGATGAAATTGCTAAATTACGAAAGAGGGAGATTGAAGTTAACGTAGCAGCGTCAATTAAAAATCTAGGGTTTGAAGTTGACATGGATGACGAGGGAAGATTCACCTTCAAGAAACCTGAGCCTAAACCTGAAGCACCACAGCAAGAAGGAGGAGAAGAAAAAGTGGAAACTGACCCATACGCAGGAACAGATATCGATGCAAGTCAATTAGGTCAGTTACAAGAACAGCAGTTGATGGGAGGTCAGGGCGGTGGTGAAACTAGAAACAAACCATCTATGGAGACTGGCCCTGATAAGAGATTCACAGGATTACCGCAAGAAGCGGGTAATCAGAATGTTGATTCAAGGACTGAGAGGAGAGTAGGTTGAGCGACATACTTGAGTTTGTCAGGAAATGGAAAGAAGAGATAGACAGACTCAATGCAGAAACAGATGAAAGAATAAAAAAATATTTGGAGGAAAAAGCATGACTCTTTGGTTTGAGGAATTAAAGAAAGAGAAAGATGCTTGTTATCGTAAGGTCAGAAGCAGATACAAAAAGTGGCCTTCCGCTTATGCTTCAGGAGCATTAGTGCAGTGTAGAAAAGTCGGTGCTGCTAATTGGGGTAACTCAGTCAAAAAAGCAGAATCAAAATACACTCCTAAGAATCTATCAGAAGAAAAGAGAAGACTGTTTGAGTCTGAGCCTTCATTCGATGTAGACTTCCCTGACTATGAGCATCCTGAAAATGAGAAAGAACTCCCTAAAGTTCTCGCTATGATGAACGCTAACAAGATTGATGAGGATGAAATGGAAGACCTAGACCAAAATAACAACGAGATGATGTTGAAGGTTGTTGGTGAGAGTAAAGAGGATAGAGAGGATTTGATTGAAGATATTGATATTCATACAATCAAACTCAAAGTAAAATACGGAAGACCAAGACCATATGAAATTTCAGACAAGATAGAATCTACAACGGATACAGATGATAGTCCATCGTTTCCAAGCGGTCATGCGATGGAAGCCTATGCATTAGCCAAGATTCTAGGTAAGGAGTATCCTGACAAAGAGAAGGAGTTGATGAAACTTGCCGGAAAGATATCACTATCAAGAGTTAAAATGGGCAACCATTATCCAAGCGACATCGAAATTGGAAAGGAAGCAGGGCTTCTAATTGCTGATGCGTATTTAGATAGGGATGTCAAAAAATCTTGGGAAGACATGCTAGTGAAAGATTGGGTCAGTTGTGCTTCTTGTGATGATGATAAACCCGGAACAGAACCTTGTGGTAGAAAAGATGCATCAAAAGGAACAAAGAGAAGATGTCGCCCGACCTGTTCTGCTTGTAAGGATTACAAAAGAAGAGGCGGGAAGCCGAAGAGAAGAAAGGCTGGAACGTTTAGCCGAGAAAAAGATGAAGGTCTTCATGGCTGGTTCAAGAGGAGGGGTTAGATGAGTTGGTTTAATATTTTGAAAATGCCTTTTGTTGACCCTGTTGACTCAAAGGGAGGAACAATAGAGAATCCAATTATTTTTATTGATAGTCCTAATGAATTAAATGGAGAAAAATTTGACAAGAAATATCTCACACAATTTCGTAGAAATACGACTTTCTTTAATGTTGAAGATGCAGAACTAAGCAACTATGGTAGAGTAAAGGTAAACAATAGAATTGTAAGACCTGAAAAATCAATGAAGAGTAGGAGATTGGTTACTAAAGTGAAAGGGTATGAGGGTGGACAATATAATCCTCGTAGGCCCATGTCAAGTCCAAGGAGTAGATTTAGAGAGGGATATCAGCCAAAATACATTGCACCTGATGATAGTGAAAAGTTGAGAACTAGAAGTATTCCATATGCACTTAGTTATCAAAAATTACTTTCCATCAATGAAAAGATTCCTGACAACGCTGAGATATTTGTAAATGGAAACATGCTTGGTACATATAGTAGGCTTAAGGATGATATTGAACAAGCGAATGAAAAGAATCAACCAAAGGCAAAACTAGAACCATTCCAACCTGCAAGTCTCTTGAAACCTAGAGAGGAGAGACAGGTTAGACGGAGAAGAATACCTACAACAAGAGGTGGCCCGCAATGAGTTGGTTTACAGTAGTTAAGAAAGATAAGAAAGACATGAGAGTTGGCACTGTTTATCCTTCTGACAGAGATGGTAAGAAGATAATGATGCTAACTCATGAAGGAAAGAAGATTCATGCTGGTGCTAAAGGCTACGGTAATTACAAGAGAAAGGGTAAGAATCGTGGTGGTGGAACACACAAAGACCCTGCTAGGAGAAAGAATTTCAGAGCAAGGCATAACTGTGACCAATGTAAAGGTAGAATTACTACCCCTAAGTGCCTAGCATGTAAAAAACTGTGGTGAGAGAGATGAACTGGTGGAATTTAATTAAACAGAATGACCCTAAGATGGTTGACCCGGCTGAACAAGAAGAGATGGATAAAGCCCTTGTTGGAGGACAGAAAGGACTCGACAAAGACAAGGATGGAGACATCGATGCTAAAGATTTCAAGGCATTAAGAGATGGTGCTATGAAGAAAACTATGGATGAGTTTCTATTAGCAATAGATAATTTAGTTAAGGCTGAAGGTGTTCCGAATTACATTTTAGATGACCCCCTTCATCCTGATAATCCTTATGGGAAAACAAAAGCAGGACAAGGACGGGGAAGTAATTTTACTGCCCACATGAATCCAGACCGTAAAATTAACGTTAGGATAAAAGATGTTCATAATTTACATGTTGATATTTCTGAGTTGGCTGAAGAATTAAAAAATGCAAAAGATGAGGGAGAGTTCACTCGTATTACAGGAGAACTCAAACAAAAAGTTGCAGCATTGAAAAAACTAAAACACCATTCAAGTTCAGGATATTTAAATTAAGGAGGAAAAAGAAATGACAGAAGAAAAGAAAGGAGTAAAAGAATTAGAAAGGGAACTAGCGAATGCAAGAGCAGAGCAATATGCTCACCACAGTAGGAATGCCACTAAGAACAGAGATTATTCTGTTGGTGGTATTGACCCTAATGCTGTGGAAAAGAAATCTCCTGATACAAGAGATGTTCCCGATGCTATTTTACTGCCTAAAAAGAAGAGGTCAAGAACACCAAACAACCCTTGGGGATGATTCAGATGGCGCAGGATTTTATGGATATCTTGCGTATTAAGAAGGAAGATGATGAGGGTGCTGTCACAGAAGCAGCCGAAGAAGTAGATGGTAGAAGAATAGACCCTTCAGAAAAAGAAGGCAAAACAGGAACACAACTGCTTGCAGATGATAGAAGAAAGAAAGAAAAAGAAGGCAAGAAGTATGAAGCACTAGCAGAAGCAGATAAAAAACAGAAACTGGAAACTGCAAGAACTGTTACAATGTGGAAAGAGATTCTAGAAAAATTCAGTAAAACTGGTGATATTACTAATCCAAGTATGCAGACAACAATGAAGGAATTTAACAAGTCATATCTTATACCTAGAACTACAAGTAAAACGAAAATAGATAATTTTTATCAGAGCATCGTACAGAAAACTGCACCAAGAAATCTATTGGAAGTGTTCTATCAAGATGCTGAGGAATTAGGAATAAAAATTTCAGGAGACACTACTGCTTTCGATACTCAGGTAGAAAGAAAATACAACGGTAAAGAGTCTCTTGCAGTTCTGAGAGATTTCCTTGATGAGTCTGCTGATATGCCAAGAGGCTTGCTTAGTGGTAAAAGAATGAATAAAAAGCAATTGCTGCAAATTAATCGTCTGTTAGCAGAAACGGAAAGAATAGACATTGATAGTCTCCCTGAAGACCCTGATGTATTATTAGTAAAACTCAGAGAGTTGGTTCTTACCTTAGATAGAATAAAGGAAGTACAAGAGTCAACACTTAACAAATCAGCAGACTCCGGCAAAGGCAATATACGCATCCCTGATTGGGTAAACAGAAGAATCAAAGAAGAAGTAGATAAACAAACTAAAGATATCGAGGATGATGATGAAAGGGAAAAGGCTAGAGAAGAACTGAGTAAGAAACTTAGATTAGATTTTGTCACTGGTAAATTCCCACCTAGTACACCTGAAAGCAGAGCAGCAGCAAAAAGAGTATTTGAGAATCTAAGTAGTGCTGCTCAAAGACAAACTCAGAAGGTTAGAGAAGGTAGAGGGAAAAACATACAGGAGTTGAAGGATAGAATCAATTCAGGTGAGTCATTACTTGAAGAACTAAAACAAAAGTTAAGCCAAACACGTATTAGTGGTAAAAAAATGAGTGAAAAGGAATTGCGTGAGCGAACTAAGATAAAGAGTAAGATACGAGCAACTGAAAAACAGATAAGAGACGCACAAATAACCTTAGAGCAGAAGTATAAAATTAAGGAGTCTGAAGAAGTAAAACAGCCACAAACTACCATTGATGCAAAAGACCTGAATTGGGAATGGGAAGGAGAAGTTGCAGCAAGAGAGGCTGAAGGAAATGAACCACTAAAAGAACCTGTTAAAGACTTCTTAGGTTTTCAAGCAAGTCCTGAGATGTTTGATACTTATCGCAACATAGTGGTAGAGATTCCTGTATTAATAGACAAGATTGAAGAGATTCTAGAAATGGTTTTGAATCTAAGAAACAATGCGGTAACAGACAGTGCAATGAAGAAGTTAGATAAGGCACATAAAAAGATGAAACAATTGATTAAAGTTACAGTAGGAAGTTTCAAATTTAAACTAGAAGATGGTAAGACAAGGGCAATTAACATTAACTGAGCATACACAGGAGGCAAACACATGGCATGGCAGGAGATACTGAAAGCCTCTGAGTTTCTAGAGAAACTAGAGCCTAAGCAGAAGAAGAAGATAAAGAAACTTCTTCAGTCAAGTCAGCCAACTGAGTACATGGGTCAGGAGATGACAAAATTAGAGGAAGTCATCAAGGAGATGGAAGACCTCGACTTAGTGAAGACGGACAAACGACTTACCAAGAAAATGAAGTCATTTCGTGAGAAGAACCTAGACATACTCGCAAGTGCTGCTGAACTTCGCAAAGATTATCAAACGCTCTATGACCAAATCAGGAGCGTAGCATATCCGAAGGGAGAGAAGGAGGAGAAGAAATGAGTTGGTTTAACATAATAAAGATGGACTATAATGATGAGGAAGATAATTTACCTAGAGAAATATATGACCTTCTTCAGGAGTTAGAGGATTTAGAAGATGAGTACGGTACTATGATGGATAGAATCGATAACGAGTTATGGGAAACATGTGATAAGATAATTGACTTCATACAAAAAGATGAGAATTTGGAAGGTAAGAATAAAAATGCCCTATTAAACATAACTAAAGAACATCAGAGGAAGTCAGTTTCAGAAAGACACTTCGATACAGTATATCACTATTTCACAGATACCTATACTGAATTGACAAAGGAAGAGGATGATGATGATGGTTATACTGCTCCACAACAAGGAAGTAAAAATGCAAAAGCGGTTCAAGCGATGGAATCCTTCAAAGACCAATATTATGAAAACCCATATTCTGATTACAGGGAGAATAGAGACCTAACTGCTTTCATAGCAGGAATAAGCAATGGTGAGCCTATATCAGACCTAGAAAGGAAATTCCCCGGAGCATACATTGTCTTCGATAGTGCTGGATTATTGAACGAGGTGGAAGAATGAGTTGGTTTGAAACACTAAAGGGAGATTGTGGCACAGAGAAGTCAGATGAGATGGCAAGAGTTACAACGACAGCCTCTACCGGACAAGATAAAGAAGCGGCCAAGAGGACTGAGGATAAAGAAGCAGAACTGTTGGCTATGATACGTGAGAGAAACAAGAAAGCGAGGGAAAATTAAATGACATGGCATGATATACTAAAAGCACCACCAATAAGAAACCCTAGAGCATCAGAGTTTGATGATAGAAGTAATGACAATCTATCATTGCCTGAGTATATTGATTTGTTCATAGAGAAAGTAGACCCAATAATAAGAGAAGCAGGTGAAAGGAAACAAATGTATGCAACCATTAAACTCACTGACTTGAAAATGACACGGACAAAGGCACAAGAGATAGCAAGGAAACTATATGGGGACAAAGGCTACGCCGCAATATTTGCTGGTTCAGATGGTGAATTAACATTCAAACTAGAAGGGGAACAAAGGAAGTATGAAAGATGAGCAAGAAAGAAGAAAATGAAATGTTACTACTAATGAAAGAACTTGTCAACAAGGTGAATGCCTTGGAAGACGCAGTATACAACAAGGACAACATGCTGATGAAAGCAGGGCTTGTCGTTCGTGAGACTCCAACACCAGTTATGAACAATACACAAGTTCCTGATGGTGGAACAATGTCTTGGGATGAGATTCGCAAGATGACGGAGAAAATGGGGTGAATTAAAATGCCGGAAAGAGTTACGAAAGAAGAGAAAATAATTGAATTAGCAATACTAAAAGCCAAAGAGATTCTACAAGATGCAGGACATCTTGGAAGACTAGAACTCGATGAGAAGGTCATGGGAGAAGAGATGAAAGTCAAGAAGCCCAAGAAAAATCCATCAGAAGTCAAGATGAGAGACCTGAGCAACATCGAAGGCAAAGAGGATAAAGTCAATGATGGAAGTATGAAAAAGTTCGATGCCCTATGTGATGAATTGAGAAAGCAGTTTGTTGAAGGAAGTATAGAACAAAGGCAGTCTGATGCATTATCAGGGCATAAAAATATGTTAGAAGACTTACTTGACGAACTGCAAGAAAAGTTCCGCCAAGCACCTCCTGATAAGAGAACTAAGATAGTTGGGGATATGCGAGCAATGATTAGGGAAATGAAAGAAGTCAAAGACGTTGACCCTTTTGATGGTGCAAAGAAACCAATGGCACGAAGGTTTTGATGGTGGATGACAACATCAGGCGTGTCCTTTGAAAAGGAAACTAAGGCTCTATCAAAAAGAGTTTTAGATTTCTTTGAGAGAGTACGTTATGCATATCTATCTGCAAAGGAAAACCAAAAGGAATATGGCAATAAATGGAAGGAAACTGTCAAGTCTATTCGTGAAGAGTATGACGGACTAGGAGAGTTCGCTTCTGAACTGAAGGAACACATTACAGAGAAGGAACTCTTTGATGATAAGGTATACGAAGCAGAGAGTCTTCTTGCTAGAAGAATCTATGAAGATGTAAAGAGAATGAGATTTGAGTCAAAAGGTGCGTCAGACCCATTCTCAAAACAATTAGGAGACAAGGTATTAGAGGTATTGTTGGAGGATAAAGCCACCTTTGCAGCCTTCATTCACTATGCATTAAGAAGTCACTCAAATCCAATACCCAAGAAAGCATGGGAAGAGAACGAACTAAAACCTGATGAAATCACTCAAGGATTTATGGGTTTAGATTTAGAAGAAAAAGATATTCCTCTTTACATCATAGAGCATTATGGAGATGACAAGGATTCAAAGAGAGTCAAGGGGAAATTCAAGGAAGCACTTTCTATATTAGAAGAAGTATATGATGAGAGTTATTCAGAAGACAAATGGGAATCCTTGAAAGACATAGACATTGCAAAGTCAGAAGAACAGAAAGAAGACATTGATTTTATCATACCGAACAAACCAATGTATCGTATCTTTGAACTAGATGATATGAAAGATATCAAAGGACTAAGTGGTGAGTATGTCGTTCAAGAGAAATATGACGGGATGAGAATACAGATTCACAAGGTAGGAAATAACATCAAAGTCTATTCATACAATCAAAAGGATATAACAGATAAGTGTCCTGAAATTGTAGAGAAAATGGAAAAGAAAGGTATAGGTGATTGTATATTAGATGGGGAACTTCTTCTCTTTCAAGGAGATGATGCTCTACACAGAGCAAATGTAATCACTCACATTTTCAAGAAAAAGATACCTGATACAACTCTAAGAGCGCATGTGTTTGATGTAATGAAACATGAAGGTAAAGATATGATGGATGAGCCTTTGAGAGAAAGAATCAACATTATGTTTTACCAATATTCACAGCATTCGTCTGATGCATTAGCATTCCCTTCCAAAAAGGATACAAGAATTGCTGATTCTATGGAGGAAGTTGGAGAATACGCAGAGAAAATTATGGACATGCCTACTTCAGAAGGTGTTGTCATTAAAGATATAGAATCAACTTATTACATGGGTAGAAAGAAAAACCCAAAGTGGATTAAGTGGAAGAAGTTTGTCGATTTAGATGTAATAGTCCTAGAGGATAAGAAGACAAAGAGTGGCCTACATTCTTACACTATGGGTATTGGCCCATTGACTGCGGAACAAACTAGAGAGATGAAGACAGTAGAACTTGATGATAAAAATTATCTTCCTGTTGGTAAGGCATTGAATACTAAAGTTGAGGTTGACATAGGTACAATCATTCGTGTTAAGGTTGATGAGGTTACTAAGAAAGGAAAGGGCTTCAGTCTCTATTCTGCTAAAGTGATAGAGTTGCCTGAAGTCGATGAATCAGATAAACTAGAAACACTAGAACAACTAGCCACTAAGACAAAGAAAGCATTAGTGCCAAGACATCCTTTCCTCAAACCATCTGATTTAGCAAATCCTCTAACAGTTATTGCAGAATTGCAAAGAGAGAAAAAGAACAAGAAGAAGATAAAGAAGTATATTGTTACCGATTACGTTCACGGTGAAGCAGAGATAATCTGCAAGCATGAACTAGATGGATTTACTGTCTACGGTTTTGATGGTGATTCATTAATGCAGAAGAATGCTCTTTACAACATGGATGATTGGAAGGGTCAACTAGAGAAACTAATGAAATCTAGAAAGTCCAAACTAAGAGTTGCAATTAGAAAAATCATAGAGGACAATCAAAAAGCAATAGAGTTTGACGAACTAGAAGAAAAACTCAGGATTACAGAGGAAGACGCATATGATGAAATCTTTGAAGGTAAACCAAAAGAACTACTGGCTTGGATGAAAAATCAAGATGCTTTTGTTTTCCTTTCTCCAAACAGATTTGATGTGTCTCCTGAGAATATAGAAAAAGACGAAGAAGAAGAACTAGCAGGAGAGTTTGAAGTTAGACAACGAGAAGATGGTAACATCGATTTTGTGATTGAGACAGATAACAAAAGAATGGCTTGGTTAATTGACATAGATAAGCCCGAAGACATATTCGATTTGTTTGGTAAGTCAGGAAAATTCCCTGCAAAGGTGTCAGACAAGATAGACAGCAACAAGATACTAGATAGTGGAGAGTTAATCTTTGGTGTTCAACGAGATGGGTATCACGAATATAGAATGGAAGGAGATAAGTTTCAATCTAGAATACATTTCCGTGTTGTTCCCTTAGATGAAAAGAAGTCTTGGATAGTATTTACAGGCAAGAAACAAGAAATGTTAGAAGACTCATCTGATGAAGGAATTATCGACATTACAAAGGATAAGTATAGTAATTTAGAACTACCTCAATAACCACCTACTTCTTATAGTAAGAAAATTAGGTACGGTGAGTGTTTGCAGAGCAGGAGGTATTGATTAAGCAGGAAAGTGTTGCTGGTTTTCAAATACTAAAGTCAGATAACTTAGTAATTGGAGGCTATGCATCCATCGAAATAGTAGACAAGCAGAATGACTTGATTACTCTCGAAGCACTTGAAAAAGCGGTTAAAGATTTCATGACTGAGAAATCTTACAGAAACGTAATGTCTAATCATTCCAATGTGCAAGTAGGAGAGGTGATAGAGCAATACCGAGATACCAATGGTGTATTACACAAAACAGGTGTAGATGGTGTCGGATTCTATGTGGTTATCAAAATGAGAGATGACATAGAGAAGGCAAAAGAAATCAACAGGGGTATCAGGAAAGGAACTCTCCGGTCATTCAGCATAGGCGGTCAAGCGATATCAAAAAGAGAAAGAAAATCGGAGGAATACGGAGAATACAATGAGATTGACAACTTAGAGTTGCATGAAGTTACTATCTGTGAAAAAGGAATTAACCCCGAAGCAAAATTCGACATACTAAAACACGAAAAAGGAGGTAAAAATATGACGGAAAAATTGGAGAAAGCACTGGAAGAACTCAATGGATTGCTAACGCAAGTCAGAGAAGTCACTGGTGACTCTATAACAAAAGAAGATGAATTGGAGACAATGGAAATGAAAGAAGAAGAAACGATGAAAGAAGAAGAAGATGTTGAGAGCATGGACATGGCAGATAAAATGTCAATGAAGGAAGACGAGGTTGAGAGCATGGACGATATGGACAAGGCTCTTGATGAGGACTCGACAAGAGATTACGAGGCCGGAGAAGAAGTAGTAAGTGGCGGAAAGCCAAAGGCTGCTCCTGCTGCGCTATCAGTCTCTAAGGGTCTAGAAGGGTCTGACTTTACTACTCTCGACCTAAGTGCCGAGAATGTGGAGAAGGCTTACGAGGCTTACAAAGCAGAGAAACTAGAAGCAATGGCTTACGATAACCTATCGAAGACATTCGCTGACAGATTTGCTGCTGAACTCGAAGTTAAGAAATCAGCCGCAGAGCGAGCAGAGTACGATGCTTCGTCAGAAGTAGCGGCTCTAAAAGAAGAGTTTGCAGAACTACGCAAGTCTCTTACCGCAAAGGATGATGAGATAAGGAAAGCAACAGAAGTCGCTTTCTCTCTACCTGAAGGATTCCCAACCACTGCTGACGCAATGGCTGAGATGTCATGGGGAGACATACACAACCTCGCAAGGAAGGTGAACTAAAATGAGTGGATATATTAACACAGTAAAAGACTTAGAAGCAGCCACATACGGCTATGCTGGCGCATCAGGTAACGCCCTGTTGAAAGCGGCTGGTGTCGTTGGTGGTTTCGGAACGCCCCACGATGCAGCAAGCAACCCGTTTTCTGCTGCTAGTGGGTTAGGAGACCTATACAATGTTCTTTACGGACAGAAAGTATGGTCAATGCTAAACCAAGAGGTTAACCCTCTTGCTATGCTCGCAAAGAGACCATACACATCTAGTGGATGGAGAGTTCTAAAGAGCAGAGCAGAAGGTGGTTCAGGTTCTGCATTCGGAATAGGAACTGGTGCTGAAGGCTCAGACACACCAAGAGCAGACAAAATCGGTGGTGTTGGTGAGAACGCAACTCTAGGAACTGGAAACGATATCCCACCTATTGCACCACAGTATGAGAAACTATACATCAGTCCAAAGACTGTTGCTCATCTATTCGAGTTCTCAGAACTTGGAATGGAACTTGCTGCAATCGATGATGGTGTTGGTGACATTCGTGCTATCGTAAGAGAAGACATGGGTAAACTACACGCAGAGACTCAGAGCAAGATGCTAGTTATGCCTCTTGAGAGATACGATGATGGTACTGCAACAACAATCGAGAGAAACTATACTTCTCTACTAAAGATTGTTTCATCTGCTGGTGAGATTGCTGCTATGTACAACGCAAACCTATTGGATACTGGTGCTAACAACGGAGACAACTCCGCAGTAGTCGCTGATGTAGTAAGACTATTCGGTACTACCCGAACTGTGTCTGTTTCAAGCAACAGTGCAACTGGAACTGCTTCCTTCTTGGATGCAGAGGTTGACTTCGGTGCAGGATATGCTGCTGGCGATGCTAGAGTTCTAACTCTAACCATGCTTAACGACATGATTAGGAGAATCAGGCAGAACGGTGGAAACCCGAAGGTTATCCTAACTGGATATGATACAGTACAGCACCTTGCTGACTTACTACAAAGCCAAGAGAGGTTCATGGACAGGAAAGAAATCGTACCTACCCACAACGGAGTTCGTGGAGTTAAGGGTGCAGAGGTTGGATTCAGAGTTGCAACATACTATGATATCCCAATCATTCCAACAAAGGACATGCCATCAACTGGTGCAAACACAACCAACACTCTGAGTGACATACTCATTCTAGACACAGACCACATGTGGTTGTCTGTAATGAAGCCTACTCAGTATTTCGAGGATGGTATCACTAGTGGAAACCCATTCGGTGTTGGCAAACTTGGAAACCAAGGTATGTACCGAACTATGGCTGAAACCGGATGTTCGTTCTTCAAGGGACAAGGTAAGATAACCAACATTAAGAGTGCTTGAGGTGATTAGAGTTGACACACGCAGTTACTCTAGTTGCTGACCATAAGGGCGTAACTGCCCCAAAGGTCGCAGGTGACGAGTATGTGGTTGATGCAATAGTCAACATAAGTGCATACGTTCAGGGTGGAATAACTCTGACTGCTGCTGAATTGGGTCTGTCTTCCCTACACTGTGTTCTAGTAACGGGTGTAGAGGAGATTGGACACAGTGCAAGAGCCGTCATCAGCACCGCAGGAGCATACGAGTCAGGAACAAGTGCCAAACTTATCCTGTCTACTGGCTCTGCACAACAATCAGGTACAGGGGACGAAGGCATGGTAAGAGTCCGTGTCTATGGTAATCTCTGAAATAACAATGATTAAGTGATAACGTAAAGTAGTAGCCTCTGCCCGTAACAGGGCAGGGGTTACTACCAACAAAAAATAAGGTGATAAAATGGCAAAGGTAAAGTTAGCAAGACATAGAGTATCCGGTCCTCTTCTACTTAGAAGGGCTGGCAATACATACGCATTAACAGCGCAAGAAGAAACTATTGTTCCTTTGGGGATAGCAATAGGAATGCTAGGAGACCAAGGGCTTCTAGTAGAACTAGATTCTACTGATTCAACAGAAGTTCTCAGTTTGAATGAGTACAATCTAAACTTACTCAAGAAGGAGTTTGGACTAGAGGGAGATGCTAAAGCAGTTAAGGCTGCATTGTTCCCATCAGCCAAGAAGTCCTTCATACCTAATCTCATCAAGGAGACTCCCGTAGTCGAAGAACCAGTGGTAGAAGAGCCAGTGGTAGAAGAAGTCGTAGAAGATGGTGAAGCACCGTTGGATATGGATTGGTCAGAACTAACCGTCAAGGAACTCAAGGTTGTTTTGACAGAAAAGGGTCTTTCCACAGAAGGAAAGAAAGCAGACCTAGTAGAGAGATTGTCGGAGGCAGAGTGATGGCATCACCTACCTGCAACAGCACAGGAGTTCTTTCTACAAGCACAGTAGCAGTAAAGCACCACGCTAAGATAATGAGTGTTCACGCTACATCAACAGCAAATGCTGTAATGACTGTCAAGATATGGGACAGTGACGATTCATCCACATCGGGCAAGAAGGAGGTTGCTCGTCTAGTATTACATGCAGGAGGTACTGCTCAAACTATCGAGCAAGACCTACACGGTGTTCTTGTAGCGAATGGGATATTCGTTCAAATCACTGGCACAGGAACTGCTTCTGTGAACTTTGCTTGAGGTGATTAACATGCCAAGCATAGATACAGATACTAGACTGATAATGACTGTTCTATTTGTCGGAGCAGTTAGCGGAATCAACGTATACTTCTTTTCACAATATGGTTCTACTTTTGTGAATGCATACGGGCCATATCCTGTGGCTATGATATTCGGGGTATTAACCGTAGGTGGCATAGTCATTCTAAAGGCATTGTTTGATTTGTTCGTTAACGACTACATTGAAGATTTCCTACTTCAAAGACAAATCAATTCATACTGGAACAGAAAAGCAAGAGATGAAGAAAACCGAAAGAGAGTAAGGGAATCATTCAGAGGTTTCCAACAACAATTCGGTGTTGGACAAACAGTGTATGGAGACCCAAATCTCCCTACAATACAAAAGCAACAAGAAGTGCAAACAGTTAGTCCTACTTTCTTGACAGGATTCCAAGAGTGATTTGAATGGTAAGTGAAATCTTATTCGGGATGGATGAATCCACTCTCGCATATGATTTACAACGAGCGCATTCTGCTGATGTTTGGTTTCTGAGAGCAAGGTTTTGGCTTTGGGGAATCATCTCATCTATTGCTAGTTTCTTCCTTGGACATGGAATAGCAGTGTTAGGCTATGATATGTTTTCAGGTGGATGGCACATTCTTTCTTCACTTTGGGGCGGGCATTAGATTCTCAACCATTTTAATGCTCTTCGACATCCGACTCACTGAAGAGGTGATAGTGTGTCGGTAATGGCAGGGTTTGCAATACTCATTGTAGAAGCAATGAATAAACTGTATAACCGCCTTCATGCTATCAACTTCGGTATCTATGGAGCAAGCAAAGCAGGAAAGACAACACTGCATCGACAGTTGATGACTAGAGGAGAAGTCCCTGAAATACAAAAAAGAACAGTTGGGAGACATCGAGCAACTAGAAAATTTGTCAAGTTAGACGGTGATGCCCATACCATTAAGACTGCTGATATAGGAGGACAGACAGTATATTGGGAAGAATGGGTTAGAGATATGAGAGAAAGACATGTCAAATACATAGTATTCTTGTTTGACGATAGACATTTAGACAAGCACTATGATATTGAACAACAATTATCTTGGACGTTTCTTGTAGATACAATATGTAATCCATACTATACAATTGGTGGAAGAAAGAAAAAGAAACAAGACCATGACTACCCGTTGGCAGTTGGTTTATGGGCAAACAAGTATGACCTTTGGAAAGACAAATATCCACATGTTGGAAAGATAGAAGACCATCCAATATTTGCGTCCTTCAAACCCGGACTTCAGAAATTAAATGAAACGGGCATTCCATGTCACAAATACATAGTGAGTGCTAAGTCTGATTCAGAAATGGTTTATCGTGGAGTATTAACAATGATAAAAGACTACTGATACGTCAGACTACTCAAGTCTCACCGCAAGGTAGGCTTGGATTGATAGGAGAAAAAGAAAATGTCTATGCAATTTAACCCCCCTAGTTTGATAGGAGCAACGAACGCAACAATAAATGCTGGCCCTAATCCATTTATGGATAGGCTAACTGCTGCAAGAGCAGCAGGACCGATAATGCCATACGAGTATAAATCAATGAAGCCAAAGAAACAATTGAAAGAAATTGTTAAAGTTTTGAAACCTGAAAAGAAAACTTTGTTGAAAGTTCCTTACAGTTTCAAATATAACATAAAAGATAGATGTGTAATATGTGGTACACAAAAAGTATGGACTGCTAATGATAGCAGAAGACCCCCACTTCCACTGCACAAGGTACGCAAAGGATATCCAATGAGAGGGACTTACTGTGAGAAACATGCTCAGATACACATGCAGTATGAAATGTTAGAACAACAGATATTAGCAGAAGAACATGGTCTTTCTTTCAGTGCATACATTCCATCTGCTAGAAGTCTTAATCCTGTCAATCTTGTAAAGTCAGGGCCAATAACACAACTAAAACAAGAGGATATTAATTCTCTAACTGCATTAGGTTGGGGAATCACCCCTCCCGCTAATGATGCCTCTTCAAAGGAAGAACAGTTGTATGCACTTATGATAGAGAATGCAGCAATGTCTGCTAAGGTTAAATCTTTATTGACCGAAGGCGTTAAGATTACCACACCGGAGGAGGGGAACTGATGGGTCTGTTCGGAACAAGCAACTCTGCGTTGTCATCGCAAATGAATACAATGGGACAATCGCAATTTAAGATGACAAATAATCTCTTAACTCTACAAGAAAACCATGTTGAAGAGTTCTTCCAATATCACGGAGAACAATTCCTTGGTGCATTTGAGAAAATGATGGAAGATGTAATGGCTAGAGTAGTTAGTCAAATGTTGGTTAAGATGAAGTTTGTATCTAACACTAATGGAGATTTAGAAATACATCCTGATTCGTTAAGTGACTTTACATCCATAACTCAAGAGAACATTGACTTAGATATTGTCAACCTACTTGCAACTGCTGTTAACTCAGAAGTCATCATGCAGAGGAGAATGGCGAAGCAACAATATCTAGAATCACAGGGATTCTCATCTCCTTCACAAGATACACAGATGGGAGGAATGCAACAACAAGTAGGAAATCCACAAGGTATGAATCCAGCAAACATACAAGGCGCACCTGCTATGGGAGGAATGAATCAACAGATGATGCAACAGCAAATGGCTATGAACAATGGTAGTGGATATCCTATACCTCCTACTGGCTACGACCAGTTCAATAATCCATACTGGATTGACCCCGCTACTGGTCAACCATCGTATACACCACCTCAAAGTGGTCTTGGGTTAGCGGGTGCTTTGAGTAAAGGAGTCGCTTGGGCAAAGTGGTTGGCATAGGTGGAATTTAATGTATGAGTTTGACTATCGACAGCAGTAATGATAGCGACCTCAAGGATACAATATTCAACTTAGATGAGGAATCGGTAAACAGTGCAACTGTTAATCCAACAGATGATGCTTCTGTCATATTGAGAACTCTAGTTCTAAAGATGTTTCAAAAAAAAATTAAAGACACAAGAAGGTTTGATAAAAAATCTGTCAAAAAGAATTTTAGAATCTTGATGTCTTTGAATGAAAAGGATTTTGATTCTAAAGAAGAATATGAAACATATGAAAAATACATGAAGATATTAGTAGAAAAGGCACTCAAACTACCAGTGATTGAAACTATCAATGCAATGGAAAACAATTTCAGTGCAAAAAAGGGAGCAGCAGTATTCGAGTTGTTTGGGCCTGATAAAGAAAATAGTATAGTAGAGAACTTAGATAAGAAAAACGTAAACTTTGAACAACTATTGTTACCTGCCTATCTAGGTCAAACATATACAGGTAAAGGAGGTAAACCCTCTAAGTTGATGAATACAATAGATAAAAATGAAAGTCTTTTCGATAAAGATAAGATGTCTAAGTTTCTTGAAACGCCCGTAGAGAAAACGAATGCTAGTAAATATACATGGGATGTTAAAGCATACTTAACTAACTTATTAGCAGGTGAAGGATGGTTTGACATAAAACCATTTAGTGGACAGAAATTGATAGAGTCTTTCGATGATTCACATCTTAGATTTATGGATAATAAACAGAATATATCCAGTGCTATCAATACATCTGTTGGTGATAATTTACTGTTTGATGCAGTTAAAAGCAATGAAGCAGAAGGATTTACTTTACAACCAAAGACAAAGGCAGAAGGTTCAGAGTTAGATATAATCGCTGGCTATGAAATATACAGAAGTGGTAAATTAATCAAAGAGTATGCTTTTACTGATGAAGGAAGAGGAGATGCATTAGAGTTTATTCGTGGTGAACTCAAACTTGAAGCCGATGTTTTAGATGATGTCGCAAAGTATCTTTTAGAAAACTCAAATTTTATGAAAGCAAGAAGGGTGAAAGATAGAGATAAAGAAACTAGAGACCCTATGAATGAACCTAGTATTTCTGAAATAACAAGGAACTACTTAGATTTAGATGTAGGAAAAGTTTCCTTTGAAGTTTCTATTAATCCTGCTGTTCTTAAATTAGTAGATGGTCAAGAGAAAACCAAGAAAGAAGCACTGCCGATTTTAAAATATGGACTTGTAATAAACAAGGAAGGAGAGTTAAGACTTGCAGAAGAAGGTGCGTTCGTTGTGGCTGATAAGGATAAAGTCAGGGGTATATCTGATATACTCAAGGGTGTTAAGACCTTCATGGCTAAAGCCAGTAGATTTAGGAGTTGATTATAATGCCGAAACTATCCTCCCCAAGTGACTTCACCAACATTAATCCGAACTACTCTCAAGGAAGAGGGTTCTACACTACACATTCTGATGTTTCTCAGTTGCTACAAATAGCAGCATTTAGTTCATCTACAACTCCATCTATTGCTGAAGTAGGAGGATTAATCAGAAGAGCAGAAGAAAGGGTTGATGATATTGTAGCACATTCTTATCGTCCTGTTATTTATCATCATGAGTTTCATGGATTTGAAGCATTCAGAATGGGTGCGTATCCAGTCAACAGACACAAAGATTACATTGGGTTTGTGCAGTTAGATAGAAACAATGTTCAGAAGATAGTACGTCTAGAGGTATGGCAAGGAACAGAGTATGTTGATTTGGCTTCTGCCTCTGCTAAGATAAAAGTTCCCTCCGGCCCTGAAAGTGGTTCTTTTGTAATTACGTTGGGAGTGGGAGCATACACATTCAATATAACGAAGGGAACTGATTTCTTCGACAACTATGGCCCAAAGACAACTGCTAGTCAAATAGCAGATGCAATCAACGAGGTCTTCCCTCACAAGACTGCGAAGTTCACTGGTGAAACTGCTGCGAAGTCTGTGACTGCCCAAGGAGCAAGTTCAATCAATATATCTGATTTCTTCTATGCCACAACGGATAGTGAAGCAGGAGACACAGTTGTAATCTCCTCGCTCTTGATGGGAGAGGATGGTTCTGCTTGCACAATCTCATCCACAGTTGGAACAGTAACTCAATTCACAGACAACCAAGACCAAAGAAGATTAGGAGACTATTGGACAATAAATAAAGACGGTAAGATATTCTTCTTGAAGAACTATCCATATCTACACTCGCACTCTATCCGAGTAACTTATGTCAGTGGGGAATCTAGAGTTCCTGCTACTATCCAAGATGCTACGACAAAATTAGTTGCTGCTGAAGTAATAAGACATGATGATAACTCTATACTTATTGCAGAAACTGGCTCAAACATAGACCTGAAAACCAAACATGATATCTTGCTAGAAGAGGCAAACGCAATCTTGAATGGTAAAAAGGACATAATACATTTCATTGCGTGATATCATGAGTGCGACAAAAGACTACCTTGCTATTCTAAAGATAGAAAAGGAAAGAAATGAAGTTCTCAAAGAGTTAGAGGAGGACATCGGTTTTGATGTTAGTTTCTCAGATGAACAGGTAATGAAAAATGCCACAGAGAAATTTATGAAGGCATATGAAAAGGAACTCAAGGAGAAGATTAAGATATGGATGAAGTAACTCTAATCATCAGACTTCTACAAGATAACTGGTCATCATCGGCGGCGGCTTTAGTCAGTGCTGGTACGATAACTGCCAGTCATAATGCTACTCCAAAGTTCATTGACATTCGTTCCATAGAACCTCAAGAGGGCAGAAGAGTTGATATTGATTCAGAGTCGGTGATAATAGTCTTTGAAGACAGTGCTGCTACAACTTACCCAACTATTGATTATTCTGCTAGAAGTGAAGACTTTGGTTTTACATTACATTTACGGGTTTTACATAGGAGAGATATGACCAGTAACACGTTTTCGAGAGATAGATTAGAGGCATTATACAAGATAGTAAGATACGTCTTGGAAAACAATGCTTTTAGGCCAACTGTCTATGCAACACCCGCCGATACCACAAGTTCGGTCTTAGGAGATGCTGATTTAATACGACTAACATCTAGAAATGAAGCGAATGATAGAGGGAAAAGACTATTGGGATACAAGATTGGAGTTGAGATGAAGAGGTTTGCGAGAGCGACATGAGGGATAGAAAATGGCAAGTAATGAAGTATTCGTAGGAGCAAATGCACAAGTAGGAATGAGTCCTGAGTTGGACTTGTATTTTCAAGATGCTGTTCTATCAAGCAGTACAACTCTAACACTATCAAGCGGTCAGCAAACCCTAGTTCATTTAGTCCCTGATTTGTATATCGGCTGCACCGTGAAAATTGGAGCATTGGCCTCAAACGATGCAACTTCATATCGAACTATCGTAGATAACACTGCTACAACCATAGTCATAGATTCCGCACCAGTTGACTCCAACGGTAGTGCGGTAACTTCGGGAACTATGGATGCAACAATACTCTCGTTTGGCGCACCTCTCTACGCTTCTAGAGATGGCGGTACTAATCCTAGAATACACTCTGATAGTTGGTTAGGACTAGTTAACACATTCACACCACCAAACGTAGAGGTAGAGATGAAGCAACTCAACCTTGCTGCCGCAGGTGGTAGGAACTTCGACTATCAGTACAAAGGAGCGGAGACAGTAAGCGGAGGCTCGTTAGATGTCTCTCTCAACAACGGCTCTTGGCTCTACTACGCACTAGGCAAACTATCCTACACCCTGTCAGGAACACATGCTACTCTAAGCACATCAAATGGAGAGAATGCAATTGCTGTCAATGCATCAGCAAACAGGATACTCAGGTCTTACGAACACAACAACTACCCTGAGATAGATGGTGGTGGTTCTGACTTGGCTATCAGCAACTTGC
>CERJ01003516.1_pt1 | contig 22404 bp, 20 predicted proteins | sample 530781 | NCBI WGS metagenome assembly CERJ01 (sample SAMEA2620967, study PRJEB7988) | marine metagenome | biome: marine biome (ENVO:00000447); feature: deep chlorophyll maximum layer (ENVO:xxxxxxxx); material: "saline water (ENVO:00002010), including plankton (ENVO:xxxxxxxx)" | depth 30 m
GTAAGCAAGTATGGGAAAGCACGGTAGTAACTGGTGGAACATGGTTAGCTAGTTATGGTACAGACACAACAACGTACACTAACGAACAAGTTAAGACATTCATTGAAAGTGAGCCAAATCCAGGTGACTATCATACAGCCACATGTAATTATTCTATATATGATAGAGAAAGAGCTGAAGATACAATATCTACATACACACCATTACTAAATAATTGTAAAAATGAATTACAAATTATATCTGGTATGACAGCTTCTATTGTATCTGGTATACAACCTGAACCATATCTACCAATAGGTGTATGTAACTCGTATATTGACATGATTGAGCAATTTGAGGTAGCATTTACTGTTGAGTTAGAAAGTACTGGAACAACAAAAGTATTTACAAGTGTTTATGAAGAAACGATAATGAATATTGGTTCTGACAACCTATATAATTATATAAATTCTACATCTGGTAAAACAGGTATATTAATTAGTGGTGATACAGGGCTTGTGCCAACACTTGCAGAAAGTGAATTATTAAGTAGTAATCCCGACTTATGCACACAAATTAGGGACAACTTAGTTACGGATTTATTTAATCAATACTTAGAAACAAATGAATTACCATCTACTCAAGAAGAGCAGGTTAAAATATTTACTGAATTAACTGGGTGGTACCAATCATGCTGGCTTAACTATAAAACTACTATTACCGATAAACTAGTTTTAGACGCAATAGAAAATAAGAACATAAATATTTCAATATCAATAAAAAATAGTTGTACAGATTTCACAATCCTATTAGATAGGATTAAGATGAATAAAGTATGTACTAAGGTTGATAATGTAAAAAAATTCATATCAGAACCACCAAAGTTTGAATTGACTAAGGTTGTTGATAATAAAAAAACATGGCTTTCCAACAAAACAAGAGATGAAAGATTCTTTGATTTAAAATATAGAGGTACTGAATACAATACCAACCACCATAGGCTAGTAATCAACACTAAAGAAGTAGACTTAAACTTAAGCCCCTCTAGGGCAGTTGAGCAAGATGTTTGGTGTTATGTTTCAGACAATAACTGTATTCTTGAAGGATGTATTTCTAGTGGGGAAACATACAACTCGTTTAGTTGTCCTTCTGGATACACACTAGACGTTGATGGAGATAGCTGCACAGAACTAATAACAACAGCAACCACAAGTGGGTCTACAACATACACAGTAGGTCCTGGTATAGGTTTAACTAGTTCAATACACTACTTGTCTAGAGGTACTATATTCGTTGAAGATGTAACAGACAAACAATGGCCAATATACTGGACTGGAACAACTAAAGACAATTGGGTCGGACCGTATTACAATACGGATTATTTAACAGATTCTAACGGAAACTACTTAAAACACAGTGGTTTTGGTATTAATAAATTTTCGGATGGGACACTACAATACTCATCACCAAATGCGTTTAGTGGTATTAAGAGTAGATTTGGTAAAAATAATGGAGACATACTTTACGGGGTATTTAACCCCAACATACTTTGGGGTGGTACAAATGGCTCAGTATCAGCTTCAACATTTAATGACTTAACAAGTACAAATAAAGCTGGTAGGTTATTAAACGCTTCAGTTTGGTCTAATCCAGGAACACTACCAATTCAAGAATGGATTGGTTTATCATATTGTCTTGAATTAACCGAGACAAAAACATATAGGTTAGGTTTTGCCGCTGATGATGAGACAAGAATAAAAATTAACGGTGAGTATTTAATAAACCCAACTACAGCACCAGTACATGACGCTGGAATACATAACAACTTCAGTATTTCTTATTCAAGAAGTATTCAAAGTTATGTAGTTATGGGTGTTAGACTGTCTGCTGGTAAAAATATAATAGAGATAGAAGGATATAATAATGTTAGTGGTATATCTGGATTTGTTTGCGAAATATATGACGCTAGCGAAGCACAACTTAAAAATATTAGATTTGAAAGTGAGTTAAATTCTGTTAGGGTGTTTAGTACAATAGATAGGGTAGGAAGCACTTTTGACTTAGGTGAAAATAGCGCTTATTCATGTCCAGCAGGTTATTCGTTAGACACATGCGCATCAGGCTCTACAGTATGTACTAAAATTAATAGAATCACAAGAGAAGATGAGCAATTAGATGAATATTGTCCTTGTGACGGATTCCCTTTGATTGTTAAGGATTACGAAAACGCCACACTTGAGTTACCTCTTTCAGGTTCAATAGTGACTGTAACTTATGATTCCGAATGCGATGACACTCCAACAGTTACAACAACAACTTCAGATTTCGAATGTGATGACATTAGTTCACTTGTAAGTAATTATGGAACTACTACTACATTAAAACCTATTAATGTGATAAAGGGTGGTACAGCCTATGCCATAGGTACAGGTACCACTACATCATTTGACGGTTTCTGGATTACAGAAGAAAATGACGGAACCATTGGTGTTTATATATCAAAATGGGTTAGCGGTACAACAAATACACAAGAAAACGTATCTAGTCAAGTAACTGAAGAATGTTGTAAGGTAATTGATGATGCGTTTGATATATATGCTGACATGTTTAATCAAGGTATTAATACATATCCAAACGCAACTTGGGATAAAAACACTAATAAGTGTGTTTACGGTAAGTGTGGTGATAATGGATGTATTGATTTAGATGACGTTTTAACAACAGAGCTTAATCAAATAGATACGGTAAATGAATTTGCTAGTGTATTAGGTAGTGAATTAATTGATGTTAAAAATAGACAAACAATAAATAGTTACCCAACACTAAAAATGCTTTACGATAGATACAATAGTCGTTCATTAGAATTTTGTGGAATTGACAGTTCTAGGTATGATTATTCTGACATGGATTCATTTGGTAAAACTGTAGGTGATTATTGGATTGACTTAATAGAGCAAGTTGTCCCAGCAACGACTATATGGGGTTCAACATATGCTTATAAGAACACTGTATTTGACCAACAGAAGTTTAATTACAAGCGAAGTAATTTATACTTGTGTAATATACCAACTAGTGGGACAACATCATCACCAACAACAATATCGTCATCACCAACAACAACTGGTAACACAATACCTACAACTACACCCCTAGCAAGTGATTCTACGGTTAGTGTAATAAGTCAAGTGCTACCTAGCCCTATTCCTACAACTGGAACAACATCTCAGTTGGTTACAATACAACCATCAATAACTAGATGTGATGGGGTTTGGATAAAAAATACTGGATGCGAAAGTAACTTCATAGGAGAAGTTACAACAATTGATAATAACGGTACAATAATACCAAGTTAACACTATTTATAGATATGCCATCATTAATAAAAAATATAGTAGGAAAAGTATCAGACAACATAAACAGTGGTGTTGAAACTATAAAATCTGTTGAGACTTCGTTTGGTCACGAAGAGTGGTTCAAAGTTGGACATCTAGAGGTCTTTATACAAAATTATAAAAAGGTAACCGAAGCAACTAATTTAAATAAGAATAGGGATATAGGTTTAAGTGTAAATAATAATAGAGAATTTATTGAATTACAAATTTCGTATTAATGAGCTACCAAGAAAAAATATATAGTCAAAATGGTAAATGTGATAGAAACTTTACAGGTCCAGTAGTAAACACAAGTTCAGACATATGTGTATTTAACAGACCATCATTTACAATGAGTGGTGCAAGTAGTATTGATTGTCCTGAAATAACTTGTAGTATTAGTGGAGTACCATATAATGACTTATTTACAGGGACTACCGAATGTTTTGAAACAAGCGCACTATCAGGTTCATGTTTCAATAGTATTGATTGGGTAACCAACGTGTACGAGGATGACGTTTTAAAGTACTCTAACGAGATACATAGCTCAACTAGTCTTACTGGGTCAGTTATTGACATAACCACCTTTAGTGGTTCCGTAGTAACCGCATTCAATACACTTAATTACGACTATTCGTTTAGTGGTACAGAATTTACAATAGATAAAGAAGTTAGGTTTGAAAATATAAAACTAGAATTAACTACTAAGTTAGATTATGACGCAAACTGTCCTGTAACTGGCAACACCACTGGGTTTACATCATGTAGTTGTCCAGCTGGATACACAGCAACTACAGCATTAGATGACTGTCAAAAATTCACAATAACAGCCTCAACTTTTAACGGTCTTGGTCCAACAATAGGGCTACTACCCAACAACAAAAAGCTGTCAGATTATGCAAGATTTGGGGCTAGATTCTACGAAGACGCAACAACAAGACCAAAACCCTTAGTCAAGGTTAATAGTAGTAACGCATTAGAAGACAACTCTAATAGTGTACTTACATATGAAAGCGTAATTAGTAATTTATGGGGTGATGATGACGCAAACAAGGGTAGATTAAACAACGCAGGTTTAAATATGCCACAAACAGGTTCAACCTGGTATGGATTTAGTAAGTGTGTAGATATACCTTCATCTGGTGTATACAACATAGGTATAGCTGCGGACAATCAATGCCGACTCAGAATAGACGGTGAATTGTTACTTAACTTAAACGCTAGTAACACATTTTCATTTAATTACTGGCATGTGATACCAATAACATTAACCTCTGGTAAACATATAGTTGAAATGGAAGCCATGAATGACGCTGGTACAGACGGAGCATTTGGGGCTGAGATTTACAATGCAACATCAGAGGTTTTATCTGGATACACTACAGAAGCTCAATTATCAGCTGTTACAATATTTACAACAACTGACTTTGCAGGTGGTTATTGGAATTTAGGTGAAAGTGGGTCTAGTGCTGGATATTACTGCCCTACTGGATATTCTTTAAATACATGTGGGGGTGGTCTAACAGAATGTATTAAGATTGAAAACGCAGATATAACGTGTGTATTTACTGGAGCTTGCGAAACAAAAGAAACAGTATGTGATTTAGACTTCAGCGGTATAACACTTAATGATAGCAATGTATACGTGTTAACGGGTGAAACTGAAGCATTTGATTTGACATTTGACTTTACAGCAAATACGGAATCATTTGAAACGGCAAATGCTTTATTTAAATATGATATTTATAAATTTATACCAGAATTAGGTTATTTCAACAACACACCTGTATTCACTTCAGACTATTACGAATGGTCTAGTATTAGTGGAACAAGTGCATTTACAACTTCAGTAACAGCAAATACTATAAATCCAGACGGTGAATATTTAGTTAAAGGTCATTACATACATGATATTTGTACTGAATTTGCTAGCAAACTGAACTACAAGTATTCAACAATATTAGATACTAGTGGAGATTCGTTTGGCTTATACAAACCAACTAGGGACTTTTATTTTATAGCCTTTAGTGATGCCGACGTTCCTCAACTAACACCAGTTGACACTGGTACAAACCCAATAGGTGCGTTAACAGTTAGCAGCCTAATGTTGGATGGTTCTACATCAGAATTTTTATTACCATTTAGTCCAGGGGATTATATAATATCATTAAACGGTATTACATTATCACCAGAGTTAGATTACTCTATAAATGTTGTTGATAACGGTACTTTTGTAACTAACACTGTATTACTATCTGGTGCAACTGTTAGTGGTGATGTATTAACGTATGCATACACTAACAGTGAATTAAGCAACAATATCAAGTCCGATACATTTGATATTGATAGCCCAATAATTAGTGGCGCTACTAATGCTCAAGGTGAAAATAAAGTTTATTTTAATACCGACACCAATAAGTATGAGATATATCTAAGCATGACACCTATAACCAATAACGATATAGCGATAACCTTAAACGGTGTGTCATTAGCTATAAATATAGACTACTATCAGTCAATAACTAACCCTAATAGAATAATATTTGAGGGATATTTAGCACCTAACGACATATTAAACGCTTATTATAATACAAATACAAACGCACAAGGTAATCAATTTGGGACATCAATAAATGTTGGATGGACAATAGAAAACCCACCTAGTCAAGTTAACGGTATTTTCACTCTTGAAATTTCAACTAATAAAAACTTTACAAATATAATATCTTCAGCCACCACACTATACAGTATAGGCGTAACTAGTTATTCCGCTACTGCTAATTTATTAGGTAATGTTGGTGATAAACAATATTATAGGATTAAAAATGATAAGGATTTCACAACACTATGTAATGAGAAGATTAAAACATCAGCATTTAGTGAAATTTCAAATATAACAATACAAACAAATGTAAATAATGCCTACTAAACATTTATTTTTTAGTATTTATTATTAAAATAAGAATAAACTATATTTATAAGATATGAGCTACATAATTAACAACACAAGCGCCTTCGTTAATATAAAGTTAACTGAAACTGGTAGACAAAAGCTAGCACAAGGACGACTAAACTTCACGTCATGGGGTATAGGTGATTCAGAAATTAACTATGATAGAGAAGCTATACATGATTTAACTACTTCTGCTACGGATGTTTCACTTTCTGGTAGTAGTAGAATTTTAAGACCTGTTGATAGACAGCCAGATATTAAGTCGTACATTACAGCAAATAGTAACAATAATAATAACTTGAATACATTAAATTCAGGTCAAATTAGCACTATTAAAGCGATTGTTAATAATAAAGCAATAGATAGAGGATTTTTTAGTGGTGACGGTACAACTCACATTACTTACACTTCAAGCACTTACAGTCAAGGGACTAGTACTGTTGTATCACTAGCTGGTGGTAAAACACTTGTAATTGGTACTGGAGCTACATTTAATGTTGGTGATTACGTACTACTTAAAGTAGGTAATGACACAGTAGGTACTCTTACACCAAATCAAAACACAACACCAGTACCAAACTTATGGTATAAGATAGAACAGATTACAGGTGTAGGACCATCTAAGTCTGCTATTCTTGATAGAGAACTACCTACCAATGGTGCTTCATCAGCTGAATCTCAAATACTTATCTACCCAGGTGGTGAAGTATATGGTGCGTATGGATTTGAAACAACAACACCGTACTGGAACAGTAATACATTAGACTTTGCTGGATGTTGTGATGTATCATGTGGTGATGTACCTGTTTGGAATCAAAACTCTGTTTGGTGTGAAAACCTTGCAGGTATGACTGGTACAGGTATTACAAATATAACAGCAACACCTAATGAAAGTTTTGAGAAATTTGGGTCTAATGGATTTTTAGGTCAAAAATTCCCATTCTTTGAAGTTGATTGTGTTGGTGATAAAATAGGAAATGATATTTGTGCTAATCCAGGTGAATCTGTGATAGACGATGCTAAGAAATCAATATCAATACTACACTACACAAATAACACAATATCTAACTATTACGGTGAGTTCTTCTTTATTGATGGAGCTAACAACAAGACACTTTCATTACAATTACCAGACTTAATGTATCATAGAAGAAATTACGGTACAGAAAGCGGAACCACTATGGGTATGAAGTTCATAGCCACAGGTGCCACAAAATTTGTAGGTTCTTCTGACTTGGAATATGTAGACTTAATTGAAGACCCTTCATTAGTTAGTGGTGGTGAAAAAGTTGTAGGTAGGGTATTTCCACAATTAAAAACGGTAATATTTGAAGATGATGAAATTATAGCTGCAACATCCTACAAGTCTAATAGAAACTGGACACTACCAGCTCTTAAAGCTAAGCTTGTAGCACCAGCTACTGGAGCAGCAAATGGTGTTTTACCTACGAAAAAAACAATGTATATTACATATAGTTTTGAAAACACTACTGGTTCTGGACTTACTACAACCCTACCAGCTCAGTATTACACAAAAATAGAAAATAATACATCAACAGCTAAGGATGTCGAATTCAATATTGAAAGTATTGATTTACTACCGTATATGAGAAAAGAAGAAAAAGCTGGTTATGATGGAATGGGGTTCTCAGCTAAGGAGTTTAAGGTATTATATCAAATAGTAGAAGATTCAGATGATAGACCGTTATCAAACGCTTGGAAAGTTCATGACTTTACTAGTACTGCGATAACAACAGTAGCTAATGAAACAATAGACCCAAAGTTGTTAGAAATTCAAAATCCAACAACAAATGGTTTCTTAATAGATTCAACAGTATCTGGAAGTACAAACACTTTTAGTATCATAGATTCATTAGATATGGCAACAAACTCTTCACCTGAAAAACTTCAGTTTGGGGATGAGAGATTCTTTTATGGTAACTTAGAAACTTATATTGGTGCCACAATATTTAAAACGGTTTTTAATATTAACTTATCAGCGGACGACTTTCAAACTACAGCCAACCCAACCAGGCCTAATAGCCTTGTAAATCCTCCAGACATTAGAGTGACTGAGGTTGGTATTTATGATGACGACAATTCATTGGTAATGATTGGTAAATTAAGTAAGCCAGTTAAATTAAGCTCAGGTAACACTGTAATGCTTGAATTAGCAATTGACTTTTAAAAAAAAATATATAGATGGGATTTTTAGATAACACAACAAACTACGAACTAATTGCGAAATTAACGCCGCAAGGAAGAACAAGATTAATTACTAGTACAAATAGTTTAATTAAGACATTTAGCCTTGGTGACTCAGATGCATATTACGCTACATTATCAGGGCTTACTGGCGGTGAAGTTCCAGCTGTGTCTGGTAATTATAACGGTAAAGATGTTAGTAATGGTGGGAGTAATTACATGCTTAGAAGCACTCTTAGTTACAACGCTAACACTGACAAGAAACCAGTTGATATCGCATCTATGTCAGTTAGTACTTCACATGAACATCTTGGATATAATATGTTACACTTTAGTGGTAATGTCATCACACAAAACTTAGTTTCTCTTTATGATACACAAACTGACAGACTTACAAATTTATACTATTCATTCGGACTACCAATAACTCCACAAGAATTAAATACTTATACTGGACTTACAATCAATCAAGGTGGTTTAAAGAACACAGCACTTAGTAATCTTGCTCAAACAAAAATACTTGTAGTAGGGGTTGATATTAAAGAATATTCTGAATTAATAGATGGTAAAAGTATTAAGTTAAATATAGAAACAAGTGCTTCAACATACACTATATATGGTTCTTATGAAAATACAAGTACAATATTAACTAATCAAGACGCTTCAGTGGTTGACAAATCTTTAAACATAACTAGATTTGGACCTAACAGAGCCCTACTTTTTTCAGATTCTATTCAAAAACCAAATAATGACTCAAGCAAGAGTTGGGCAACTGGTTACGGGCAGAGCAAACCATTCAGTGTAAATGGCAAGGAATTATATAATGTTACAACAAATGCAAACGTATCTAAGGTTGCTGACAAACCAATAGGTATTGCTTATTTAGACAAGGGGTTTATGGTGATAACAGAACCAACAATAGTTAATTCATTTAACTCTAGTTACTCTGGAGCCACTGGAACGACAATTAATTTTGACACGGTTAGAAACAAGGTGTCTCAATCAATTACATGTATTGCAAATAGAGGGGAGTTTGGAGTATCTAATAATCCAACGTGGAGTCCTGGGGATACACCTAGAATTACTGAGGTAGGGCTTTTCGATTCCAGCAACACACTTATTGCAATTGGTAAGCTAAATAAGACATATGAAAAATCAGCTAATGATTTTGTAGCCTTTAATATAACAATAGACTATTAATACTTTACATTCCTAAATTATTTATTATACTTAATTAAAATAGTATATAATGGAATTAGAAAACAATAAAAATAGTTTTGTATTAGGGCTTGACGTATCAACCAAGACAATAGGTATTGCCTTATTTGAAAACACTGGTAAATCAGGTAAATTAAAATTACTACACCATGTAACACCTCAGGTAAAGCCAAAACCAAAAAGTGATATGCAAACGCTTTTTGAAAAAGCTAGAATTTTTGAAGAAGAGTTCTTAATTAAATACTTAGACCTAGGTATTGACAAGGTAATAATAGAAGAACCTTTAGTACGTTCAAATAACGTAAACACAGTTGCAACTCTATTAAGATTCAACGGTATGATTTCTAGGTCAGTGTATGAGATTCTAGGTATAGTTCCAGACTTTATATCCTCTTATGATGCTAGGAAATACGCATTTCCAGAATTAATGGGTAAAAGAACAAAAACTAAAGCTGGTAAACCATTTACCGAGGCTCAAATTAAAAAGAAAGACCCCGTACTTTTTGGCTCACTACCTTACGATATTGATAAGAAGCAAGTTATATTCGATAAAGTATCTGATTTGGAACCTCAAGTAACTTGGCTTTACAAGAAAAATAGAACACTTAAAAATGAAAATTTTGACATGAGTGATGCATACACTTGTTGTTTAGGGTATATGCAAAAAGAAGGTTTTTGGTCTTAAAATTTGCAATTTAAATAAAATTTTAATATATTTGATTTTATGTCTCAAATAATATCAGATATTTTAAAACAATTTCTAGGTGAACCAGCTGAGCATAACGAGAGTAGTGGACAAATGTCGTTTGATTGTCCAGCCTGTGCTGAAGATAAAGGGCTACCTAATGGTTGTGGTGATGGTAAACATAAACTAGCATTAAATTATAAAAAAAATATATACCAGTGTTGGGTATGTAAATTTGAAAACAACATGCATGGTACAGTACCAAACCTTATAAAAAGGTATGGGAATAATAAAATTCTAAAAGAGTATCAAATAGTAAGACCTAATAACTTTGATACCAACCATCAAACTATAGAAATTAAACCAGACTTAAAGTTACCAGTAGACTACAAAAAAATATCAGAATCAAACTACAACGACCTTAACTACGGCAAGGCTTACAGATACTTAAGAGAACGTGGTATAACAGATACCATTATTAAAGACTATAACATTGGATTCACTGTAACTGGTAAATATCACAATAGAATTATTATACCATCTTATGATGAATCAGGTGATTTAAATTACTTCATATCAAGAGCTTGGGATAAATGGAAAAAACCAAAATATTTTAACCCAGATATACCAAAACAAGAATTTATATTTAACGAACACACTATTAATTGGGATGGTACGATATATTTAGTCGAAGGAGTGTTTGACCATATAGTGGTTCCTAACTCAATCCCATTGTTGGGTAAAACCATGTACCCTAAATTAAAAACAATGTTATTTAATAATGCTAAATCAGATATTGTAATACTCTTAGATGATGATGCTAATGATAACGCTATTGAAATTTATAAAGACTTAAATACTGGTACACTATATAACAGAATAAAGAAGTGTACACCACCAACAGACACTGACCCATCGTTAATATTTGAAAGAGAAGGTAATCGTGGTATTATTAAATTACTTAGAAGTTCAGAAAAGATACTAGAAAGTAATCTTTATTAATTATAAGATGCTTGCCATAAATCATCACCAATCTTAGACGCCAATTCATAAGTATCTTCATCGTATTGTTGTGCGGTACCTAACAAAGCCTCATAGTCTTTATTTGGTTCCATAGTATAACCTGAGTTAAATATGATTAGAGCCTCTTTTTCGTTATCTGTTAATTCATCAAAAGCCTCTTGTCTTTCATCATCTTCAACTTCGCTAGTTGGAAATAAAATATCATAGTTAAAGTTTTTATCAGTCGGTTGTAATGTTTTTTTAATAACATCTTCTCTATTATACATTTTCTCCCAAACTTTAAAAGCTTCACTTCTAATATCACCACCTCTAGTTGGTGTTATTAGGTTATTATGTTTATCATTAACATACATCATAGCTAACTCATACATTAAAGGACCGACACCCTTTTTAGCCGCTACTGATATAACATATTGAAAGTCAGATATGTTTTTATTGTAAACGAAATTAATGATTCCATAAGCTTCTTTTGACTCTGGATTAAACAAAACCAACTCATTACTATTTAATTCTTTTACAAATAAACCAGTACCAGCAGGTAATTGCCCAGCACTAACCATAACTTCACTCAATAAAGACTCTCTAAGTAATTTTTTTATTAAATTTTTCATATCTTTACTATAAATAGTTGAAATATACATAAAAAATAGATATATTCGCAACTAAATAACATTTGTGAATAAAAAAGAAACAAAAAAGGAACTATTAAGAATCGGTCAGGAAATTAGGGACTTAATAGATAATAAACAAAAGGAGCTTGAACTTTCATTCGTTGAAGATGACCACATTTACTACATTAAAGATAAAAACGGAAAAATCCGTACTGACTTCCCTAGTGTATCTACAGTAATCAAGCAATTCTATAATGACTTTCCAGCACTTGACAAATCATTAGAGATGTCCAATGGTGATATTATAAAACAAGATGAACTACTTAGAGAATGGGCAGGCACGGCAGATTACGCAAATAATAAGGGGTCTAGAGTTCATTATCTACTTGAAATGGATTTACTTAGTGAATACGGGTCATATAAAGAAGTTAGGAAACCACACTTTGAGTGTGACGAACAACAAATTATTGACGGCAATCGTATGATTGATGCTGGGCATAACTTTATAAGGAAAATGCATAGAAGAGGTGCAGTATTATTAGACACAGAAATGGTATTAGGTAGTTCTGACTTAGAATACACAGGGCAACCTGACAAGATGTGGATTATGTTCGATAAAGAAGGTAATTTAGGTGTGGTCATTAGCGATTGGAAAACCAATAAACCAAAGAACTTTCAAGTACACGCATACACCGAACCAATGCTCCCACCATTTGAGGACCACATGGACACTGCGTTAGCTCACTACATGATTCAGTTACCACTTTACATAAGATTGTTTTTAGATATGCTTAAGGGTACTAAGTATGAAAATATAAAAGTTTTGGGTGGGATTATCGTTCATTTAACAGCTGAAGGTATTTTCACAGAATACAGAATACCAAAGTCATTTAGTGACACTGTATTAACCATGCCACCACTACCAAGAATAAAAGAAGTAATGGCTAAGAAATACAGCGATATTGAGAGAGAGAAAAAAAGAATAGAAGAGTTAGATAAGTTATTAAAGGGTTAAAATATGGAAATAAAGAAGATAATACATATAGCTGACATTCACATAAGAACATTCAGGATGCACGAGGAGTATGGAGCCGCTTTTAAGACGTTCTTAAAGAAGATTAGAGAATTAGTTAAACCATATAAGCGAGAAGAGATTAGAATCGTTATAGCGGGAGATTATGTACATCAAAAAATAACTATTTCTAATGAGTTACTCATACTTGGTACTTGGTTTCTTAGAAAACTAGACAAGGTTGCACCAGTTGTAATTATTCCAGGTAATCATGACCTTCTTGAAAACAACAAAGATAGAGTTGATAGTATCACACCTATGGTTAAATTACTACCAGATTTAAATATACAATACTATACTGAAACTGGTTGCTATCTTGATAATAATGTGGTATGGGATGTGTACTCTATCGTAACAGGTAGTGATAGACCAAGTATTGAAGACGCTAGGATTGACTATGGAAATGACAAGACGTATATTGGTTTATTTCATGGACCACTAATTGGCTCAACAACCGATATAGGGTATGAAATTGAACACGGACACAGTCTTGAGATATTTGAAGGTAATGATATTGTTATGTGTGGTGATATCCACAAGCGTCAAGAATTAAGATTTAAGAATATACCAATAGTAATGCCATCATCACTTATACAACAGAATTTTGGTGAAAAAATAAATAAGCATGGTTTTTTATGGTGGGATGTTCAAAGTAAGACTTATGAAGAATATGATATTGAAACTGATTATGGGTTCTATCAATTTAAAATAGACTCAATAAATGATATTGATAATGGTTCTGAAATACTAACAAATATATAAGATGGAATTACCAAAAGAAATAAAAGATGAGATATGGGAATACTGTAGGGTTAATGAGATTACAAATATTAATGAATTTACCTTAAAAATGGTTAAGAATGGGTTTACATCTGAAAAGTTTGGCTCAACACCATGGGATAAACCAGCCGAAATTAAAGAGGTTGAGAAGATTGTAGAAGTAGAGAAGGAGGTCATTAAAGAAGTTCCTATTGAAGTTATTAAAGAGATTGAAAAGATTATTGAGAAAGAAGTATTCGTAACCGATGATGAGGCTAATAAAGAATTACAGAAGGAATTAGCTGAAGTTAGAGAAACACTTAAATTAAATATATCTAGTTTCGATGAAGACCGCAAGTCTTTCGGACTTATTGACAAGGAAAGAGTTGAAGAAATCTCTAAATTAGAAAAAGAGTTAAAAGAAAAGGATAAAACTATAGAAAATTTATCTAAAGAATTGGAAATAGAAAAAAATAAACCTAAGGTAGAAAATGAAGACGATATATACGGAGGTAAAAGGGGGTATTTAGGTTCAAACACAAGTGATTTATGGAACAACAAGAAACAGGATTAGAAAAAATACAAGTACCAAGATACGCAAAAATAAAAGTGTATTGGTCAGATTATCCAGAAAACTATTCTAGAGAATCTAGAACAAGGGTAAAAAAATATTTCGCAAATAAGTATGGTATTGATAGCCAATCTATCAATGTAGTATATAAACCAATTAAACGAAATACCTCTGGGGATATCGTTGAGATTGACGGCGCTAACATAGAGAACATAATGAGCACCCATTACCAAAGAGAGTTATTCAAAGAATGGCTCACTAGAGAAGGTAAGGAAGATGTTGACTTCAACAGAATACTATTATTAGATGATAAAGTTAACAGCGAATTAGATGTTAATACAGACCAAGAAATACATAAAAAATATAAAATTAAATGGATAACGGTAAACAATTTTCTTTCTTACGGAGAAAACAATTATTTCCCAGTAGATAGATTTAAAGGCTTTACTGTTGTTAATTCTAACCCATCTAACCAAGGTGGTAAAACATCAATAACTATAGACGCCATAAAGTTTTTATTTTTCGGTAAAACAACTAAGACTGACACCAATGCTGAAGTTTTTAATCAATTTAGTAAAGGCAATGAATTAATCGTTAGAGGCCTAATAGAAATAGAAGATAGTGAAGAAATAATTATTGAAAGGAAACTAGATAGAAAACCTAAACGAAAGGGAGGTTGGAATATTTCAAATAAAATAAAATACTATAAAATATTACCTGATGGTGATGAAGAGGAATTAAACGATGAAGATGTAATAAAAACTACTAAACTAATTAAAGATACCGTTGGTAGCGAATCTGATTTTGATTTGGTAGTATTAGCAACATCTCGAAATTTAGATAACTTAGTAGACTCAACCGCAGGCGAAAGTGGAAGGTTATTAACTAGGTTTATTGGGCTTGAACCTATAGCACTAAAAGAAAAAGCATCTAGAGAGATGTACAACACATTTAGTAAATCAATGAAGGGCAACATATATGATACTGAAACACTTAAGGAAGAAATAACAAAACACAATGAGGAATTAGTATCATTAAACAAATTAAAAGAAGTTACTGAGTCGTCTTTAGCTATTGAAGTTGAAACATATAAAAAATTATCACAAAATAAATTAGATAAAGTTATATCTAAGGATAAAATTGATGATAAAATACTAAGTATGAACCCATCTAAACTAAACGATGAAATAAAAACAATAACTGAAAAAGGTATAAAACATAAAAACGATATAGATAAAATAAAAATAGAATTAAAAAAAATAGGTGAAATTGACTTTGATGAAGATAAAGACTTTAATTTAACAAAAGATAAAGAAAAATTAACTAAAGTTATTAATTTAGGTGAAGCTGAAGTTATCAGACTAAAATCAATTATTAAAAATTTAATTAGTAGTGGTATTTGTCAGGCGTGTAATAGAAAATTAGATGATGTTGATAATACAGAACATATCAAACAACATAATATTGAAATTGACGAACAGAATAAAATTATAGAATCAAGTAAGGTAAAACTTGAAACTGTTAATAGTGAATTACTAAAATTGAGTAACACTAAGAAACTTATTGAAACTAAAAACAGCTTAGAACTAAAAAGAGATAGGTTAAGTGTTGATATTGATTCATTAAGAAATGAGATAAAAGATAAAAAATTAGACTTAAAGAAATACAAGGATAACTTAGAATCTATAGAAAAGAATAAGAATATAGATATAGATATTAGCCTTATAAACACTAAGATAAATGTTAGTGAAACAGCTAAGAATAATCTAAACGCTGAATTACAAACTATATCTATTAATATAGGTGCAAACACTAATGAAGTACTTAAGAAAGAGAATTTAATTAAAGTTTTAAAACAAGAAAAAGATATTGAGAGGATATACAAACTATACATTGATATGGTAGGTAAAAAGGGTATCAGTAAGTTGGTCCTTAGGTCAGTACTTCCAATCATAAACGGAGAACTACAGAGACTACTAGAAGATATAACAGATTTTGACGTTGAAGTTTTTATTGATGATAAAAATGAAGTTAGATATTTATTAGTAAAGGATGGTGTTGAAAAAGCGCTTAAATCTGGTAGTGGTTTTGAGTTAACTACGGCAAGTATAGCGTTAAGATGTGTATTAGGAAAGATGTCTTCATTACCAACACCAAACTTTATAACTTTTGATGAAGTAATGGGTAGAGTAGCACCAGTAAACATACCAAACATGAAGCCTTTATTTGAAAGAATATCCGACATGTTTGATATAGTATTTTTTATCACACAGAACGAAATAGTTAAAGACTGGGCTGATAATATTATTAGTATTGAAAAGGTTAATAATATTTCAAAGTTGAGTATTAAAGAATAGTAACAGATATAGTGGTTTTATTAACAAAAAAATTGTATATTTGTATAATAATAATAATATTAATTAATTATGATTTTTATGAATCTTAAAAATTATTGTATAGTAGTAATCGGGGATACTGAAGGTATCTTACCAGAAATATTAAAAATTTCAGACAGTAAACCAAAAAAAATAAACTCTGTAGGTATTTTTATATGTACATTTATTAGTGTTGCTGACGCTAAAGAACTAGAGGATTATTTTAAATCTTTAGGTAGAAACTTTTTCTTATTTGAAGTAGGTGCTAATAACTCAGGTTATAGTATAAACAATAAGGACAAACATGATGGGTTATTTAAAGATATGGAAAAAAACTTTAACGACCTAAAAAGTAAATCTGACAGAATAATGGACGAAATTGCTGAATCCTTACAAAATAGTGGAAGTACTGAAGAAGATACACCAGTTATAAACTTTAAAATGGAAACTAAAACCGTTAAAAGTGATACAAGACCAAACAAAAGTTATTATAACAATCTAAGTATTAGCGAAAAGGAAACTATGATTAATGAAATACTAGACAAGGGTATTGATAACATTAGTGACTTCGATAAAAAAGTTTTGGATATAATAAGTGAAAAGAAATAATTTTTTTTTACTACCCACATACCTATCAGGTATAATAACAAGTTATAGTATGGAAAAAAAGTATGAACAATAAAAAATTCGCAAACACCTCAGATGATACGACAATATCTAATTATTTTAAAGACGTAAGAAAGAGTGAATTAATAACACCTGAAGATGAAGTTGATTTATCGATAAAAATTCAAAACGGTGATGATTCAGCAATAAGTAAGCTAGTAGGTGCGAACTTAAAGTTCGTAATATCAATAGCTAAAGAATACCAAGGTCAAGGTCTTTCATTAAGTGACCTTATAAGTGAAGGAAATTTAGGGCTAGTTAAAGCCGCGACTCGTTTTGACCATACTAGAGGTTTTAGATTTATATCATACGCTGTCTGGTGGATTAAGGAATCTATAATCAAAAGCCTTAATGACAACGCTAGAACAATCAGACTACCCACTAACGTAATTAAAAAAGTTTCAGACTTAAAAAAAGAAATTGAAAAATTTGAATTGGACAATGAAAGACTTCCAGTATATGGAGACTTATTAGACGACAACGGTGAACTTGTTGAAGAATTTACAACACCTCAATGCACATCTTTAAATGATATAATAAATGAAGATGGCGACGAACTATATTGCATAATAGCTGACGTAAATTCAAATATAGAAGAAGAGATATTTTCAACCGATGATAGAATAAAAAAAGAAATCAATAATATACTTTCAAAGTTAGACGAAAGAGAAAGAGAAATACTTGAATGTTATTTTGGTATTAATAAAGAATATAACGGTATGACGCTTGAAGCTATTGGTGATAAATACGGTTTAACTAAAGAAAGAATTAGACAAATAAAAGAAAAAGCCATTAGAAGAATTAGATTTAATGCTAGTGACTTATTTGACATCATTAACGAATAACTATATATTTATATAATACATATGAAAAAAATATTATTATATTTGATATTAGTTATGGCTATTTTAATGGCAGGTATCGTAGCTTACGTATCAGTAGGTGGATTATTAAAGGTTTTTAGTGGCGCTGGTACACTTGGGTTATTGTTCTTCTCAGCTATTGAAATAGCTAAGATAGTTGCAACATCAGCAATACACACTTACGGTAAAAAAATAGGACTTATATATAAATTACTATTATCTATAGGTATAACAATAACTATGATTATAACGTCCGTAGGTATTTACGGATTCTTATCCTCAACATACAAAGAAACTTTCATAAAGTTAGAAGGTATTGAAGGTCGTGTCACACTTTTAGAAAAAAAACGTGACGGAATACAATCACAACTAGATGTGGTTGATAAAGAAAAAAACTCAATAAATACAAGGATTTCAGAACTAAGTAGTGGGTTATCTAATAACGTTATACAATATAAAGACAGAGAAACAGGTCAAATTATAACTACAACTTCATCATCAACTAGAAGAGTACTAGAAAGGCAGCTAAATAAAGCCATAGAACGCCAAGATGAATTAAATATAAAATCAGACGACTTAAATACCAATATTTTTGATTTAGATAATGAGATACTTGAAGTTAAAGTTGGTAATGATACAGCTGCCGAGCTTGGACCCTTAAAGTATCTATCCGAAGTTACTGGTAAATCTATGGATGAGGTTATGAAATACTTTATATTTCTATTAATCTTAATAGGTGACCCTATGGCCGTATTAATGGTAATTGTATTTAATAAGGTGGTTAAAAAACCATCCGAATATAAAAAACCTATCAGCAAACCTGAACCTAAAGGTAATATATATGATACTGACGGAACTATTACTACAGAACGAATAGTTACACAACCAAAGGTAGAAATTACTGAAGAAGTTATACCAGTTACACCAACAGAACCACCTAATAGTGAAGGGTTAAAATCTTATATGGATATAATTGAGGAACCCAAAGAAGAAATCAAGGTTGAAGAACCACCAAAACAAAATAAAGGTAACAGAGGGTTTTCAGTTTCAGTTCCAGACAGAAAAGTAACCAACACTGTAAACAGAATAGGTAGTAATAAAGAAGTTAGAGATGGTAATAACAATACTATTTACTTTAAAAAAAGAAGTTAATGATTATAAACACTAAGAGATATAAACTAACTAAAAAAAACTATATACCTCAAGGTACTAAAAAAAACAAAATAGTTATAGGTGTGACATATTCAAATAATATGTCACATTACACTGGGTGGTCAAACAGGAATAACGGTGCGTATACCAGGACAGCTATGTTTACAGTATCAATGGACGGTAAGGTGTATGAACATTTTTCTCCTAATTATTTTTCAGATTTTATGTTAAAACCAGACCTTAACGAAAGTAGTATAACTATACTGTTAGAAAATGAGGGTTGGCTTATTAAAGATTTAACTAATGAAAATAAGTACATTAACTATGTTGGACATATTTATAATAGAAAGGATTCTGTTATAAATAAAAGATGGAGAAACCAAACATATTGGGCACCGTTCACAGATAAGCAAGTAGATTCAACAATTAAATTAGTTGCTGAATTATGTAAAAACTTTAACATTCCTATGAATGTAGTTTCACACAATACCAACTTAGATGATGCTCAAAACTTTAATGGTGTATTATACAGGAGTAACTTTGAAAAATACTATACTGACATTACCCCAGCATGGGATTTTAAGTATTTTAAAAATAAATTAGAAAAAAATAAACAACATGGATAACGAAAAAGAACACGACTTTACTAAATTAATGTTAGAAGCAATTAGAGCCAAGTCATCTAATCACATAAGGGGTATTAATGAAAACGAATCTGGAGACATGGGAGCTGGATTTGAAAGCCCTACATCACAAACACCTATAAGTGGTGACCAAGCAAAACCAAACATTGATGTTGAAGAAATAGAGGTTGATTCTGATGTTGAAAAACAAAAAGAAGACCAAGAAATTGAAGACAATGGGTTAAACACACCAGAAGCAAAAGAAGAAATAGATAACATGGGTAAACAAGTTAGCCAACTAGTAACTATAACAACATTTAGAATCCATGAAGATAACGGAAATGTTATTATGAGTGGGAACTTCCAAAATACAGACCTAGAATGGTCGTTTTCTAAAAACGATGGATTATTTATTGATGCATCAAACGTAAACTTAACGGAAGAGCTTAAATCTATCCTGGATAAGTTAAGTAATTACTACATCAACTGGAGAGACGGTTGGGCTAGTAAGATTGGTGAATACACAAAAAATGATTAATATGGATATTAAGAGTATTTTTATATTAGTTTTAGGCACAGCCTTAGTAATTAGCTTTATTTTTAGACCATCAAAAGATATTAGTACATATGAAGATGAGATAAATAAACTTAAAGATATTAACAAGGGGTTGACGTTAAATAATGATAGTTTATTAAATAATAACGGATTACTTAATATTGAAATAAACAAATTAATTAATAATTTTGATAGTACTCAGGTAGCATTAGCCAATACTGAGGAAAAATTAAAAGATTTAGAAAATGATAAAGGTAAAGTTTCTGGTTACGTTAACACTCTTAATGCTGATGGCGTTGCCAATGAACTCGCAAACTATCTCAATAGGAGATAAGAGGGTTAAGACATTTATTACACAAAAGGGCGACACACTAGTTATAATGAGTCACCACGACGCTAGAGTACTTTTAGAAGATGTATTACACTACGAGTACTCAGACAGCTTATTAGAGGTATACAAGGGTCGGGACAGCTTAAATTTAAACGCAATAATAATGCAAAAAGAAGTGATAATGAAACTTTCTACTAGCAATGACAATTTTAACTTAATTATTAAAAATTTAAATAAAATAATTGCTAACAAGGATGATGAAATTGTATTAAAGGATGAAACCATATTAATCCAAAAAAAAGAAATTAGAAAGCAAAAATTTTACAAGTCGGTTGCTGTTGTAGGTGCAATTGTATTACCAATACTACTATTATTTTTAACTAATTAAAATGGGTAGTAATCATATGCACAACTTTCTTAGAAAATCAAAAGAAAATAAATCAATACCAACACACGACCCCTATACTGGAGAGCTAAATCCATTATATGAAGAGTTAACAGGTAATAAAAACCCATTATCACCAGACACTAAAGATAATACTATTAACTATGACACAATACCCATTGATGAATTAGTTAAGTCACTGGAAGGTAAGGACACATTTAATTCTACTAGTGATGTCTACATAATCAAGAAACTAATCACATTCTATAAAGAAAATAAATAAACCTCAGTAATGGGGTTTTTTTGGTATTCTTTTATATTTATAATAAAGACTATTTTTATGAAAGAGATAATTAAAAAAAGACTTAACGAAGAATTCACTAAGAGCGACGCTAAAAGTGAAATTAGTAAATATATGAACTCTAGCGAGTTTAAGTCTAAGGTTGAAAAAATCATTAAAGATAGAATAAAAAATGAAAAAGCATTAGAAGACAAGGTTGTTGACATAACCAAGAACGTTTTAACACAATTATATAAGGCTCTTTGGGTAAAGAGGTCAGTATGGAAAACCATGCTATCAAATAAGGGTAACTAATATGAAAAGAATAAAGATAAGCGAACAACAAGCCAATATGTTACAAGAATTAGGTAAAACTAAGATTCTTAAGGTAACTAAAGAACAATATAATAAAATTATAGAATCAGAAAGACTTGTTGAAGGTGTTGGACCATCAGATGTAGACCTTTCATTTTATAAATCATTTAACGGCGCAGCTAAAAATGAATTTAATAACACAAAGATAAAACTAGAGGAGCTATACGAAAAATTCATTAATGAATTATATGGTGTTAATGAAAGTTCTGAACTTGTATATGAAAAACTACATAAATTAATGGAAGTCGCTGGTTTAATTAACAACGGAAGGCTAGTTAAAGAAAAATTTAAAGGTGATAAAAACATAGTAAAAGAAATCATATCTATGGGTCTTCATGAAATGTATGAAGG
>CERJ01077314.1_pt1 | contig 22382 bp, 18 predicted proteins | sample 530781 | NCBI WGS metagenome assembly CERJ01 (sample SAMEA2620967, study PRJEB7988) | marine metagenome | biome: marine biome (ENVO:00000447); feature: deep chlorophyll maximum layer (ENVO:xxxxxxxx); material: "saline water (ENVO:00002010), including plankton (ENVO:xxxxxxxx)" | depth 30 m
ACCACAGGGAGGGCCTTTTTTTATGCCAATTCTACTCAGTTTTATGTTTATAGAATATTTATATTAATAGATATATTTTTCTTTAGGAGAACATTAATTCAAAGACTTATTCAGTGGATTTTCAAAACTTTTTAAAAGAGTACAAGCAAAAGCTTCACCATATTTTTACTAAGCATCAGGACGCAAAAGACAATACTCTGATTCGAGGTATAGAAGATTCTACCTTGGATGAGATCCTAACGCTTTCCCCTCTTGCTGCTTTTATTCCTTCCGAATACGGTGGTTTTGGAGGGAATACTGCAGAAGCTTTGAGTATGCTCGAAGCAAGCTCATACGAATCTTTACCTTTATCTTTAATGATGGGAATAAACGGGGCCTTATTTTTACAACCTGTTGCTAACTATGCCAACAATGATGTTAAAGAAGAAATCTTTTCCCGGTTTTTAAATAAAAACAAACTTGGTGGGCTGATGATAACTGAACCTGATTACGGGTCTGATGCCTTAAGGATGCAAACTTCCTATAAAAAGATCGGTGACAAAACCTATAAGATCGAAGGAACAAAGCATTGGGGGGGACTTACAGGCATGGCTGATTATTGGTTGATTACCGCCCGGGGAATGAATGAGAAAGGAGATTTGGGAAGAGATATTTCATTCTTTATCCATGATACAAGAAATGGAGGGATTGAGGTAGAAGAGTACTATAACAATCTTGGCTTATACATGCTGCCTTACGGTAAAAACAATATCAGCATTGAGGTTGATGAAGACCACAAACTTCAGCCTAAAACAACTGGTGTTACCATGATGTTGGATCTTTTACACCGAAGCCGGCTTCAGTTCCCAGGTATGGGAATGGGTTTTTTAAAAAGAATGCTTGATGAAGCGGTTGATCATTGTAAATCTCGAATTGTAGGGGGGACAAGTTTGATCAACTACGATCAGGTACGACATCGTGTCTCTGAGATTCAGGCATATTTTACAGTATGTTCCGCCATGTGTAACTTTACAAGCACAAACGTTCCGCTTACTAAGAATACGTCGCGCATGGATCTGGAAGCAAATGCTATTAAGTCACTATTAACGGATTATATGCAACGTGCTTCTCAGTCTTTATTGCAACTAAAAGGCGCTATGGGTTACCGTATGGATAGCATTGCCGGCCGTTCAGTAATTGATAGCCGTCCATTTCAGATTTTTGAAGGTTCCAATGATATTCTTTACCAACAGATCACAGAATCTGTTTTAAAGATGATGAGAAAATTAAAGAAGACGAACCTGCAGGATTTCTTAAGTGAATTCCATCTTACAGAACGTTCTTCAGAATACTTTAGCGATATTTTAAACTTTGAGGTGGATGCAAAGATGCCTCAACGTAAGTTGGTTGACCTGGGTAAAGTAATAGGCCGGATCATATCTATGGAGTTTACACTTACTCTTGGAGATCAGGGGTTTAATAGCAATTTGGTTGAGAACGCAGTTCAAACATTAAAAGAAGAAGCCAGTGCTATTGTGGAAACCTACAAGAATGGTGGCAATGCCGAAGTTGTAGAGGATTATAAGATGGATAGCTCCTGGTTAAAATTCGTAACGGTGAATGCCTGACATTACAAGAAAAAAAATTGTAGTCATAACCGGAGCCGGGGTTAGTGCAGAAAGTGGGCTTGCTACATTCCGGGATTCAGGTGGAGTATGGGAGAAATATGACATCACTGAAGTTGCTTCCATAGAGGGTTGGAGGAAAGACCCTGAGAACATTCTTGAATTCTATAATGCCAGAAGAAAACAAGCCGCTGAAGCAAAGCCCAACCCCGCCCATAAAGCTTTAGCTGATCTGGAAGACTTTTTCGATGTACAGATTATTACACAAAATGTGGATGATCTTCACGAAAGAGGTGGATCTTCGAACGTGCTGCACTTGCATGGTGAGCTTCGAAAAGCCCGAAGTTCCAAGAATGAAGATCTCGTGACAGATATAGGTGCTGATCCAATTAAAATGGGTGATGTTGCAGAAGATGGAGCTCAGCTCAGACCTGATGTGGTTTGGTTTGGAGAAATGGTTCCAATGATAGAACCTGCAACTGTCCTGGTTTCTGAAGCAGATATTTTAGTAGTGATTGGTACATCACTTGTTGTATATCCTGCGGCCGGGTTGGTCGATTACGCCCCGCCCCACATCCCAAGATATATAGTAGATCCTGCTGAACCGGAATTGATGAACTTAGATGGGTGGAATCACATTAAAGAAAGGGCAGGAAGTGGAACGCCAAAATTGAAAGACTTAATTATTAAAGAGCATAGATAACATGGCAAAGAAAGCAAACGAAGAAGAAAAAGGTATTCTGGAACAGTTTATGATTCCTTTTTTTCATGTAGAAAAGAGAGTCCCTTTATTTCCGGGCAAGAAAAATAAGAATGCCGAAGCTGCCCTTTTTGGAATAACTGAAGATGAACTGACATCCTATCGAGAGAATTTAGATCAGAATGCACGGGAAGCAGCCCTTCAGCTTTTAAAAGAAGATGAGATCGTGGACTGCCTGGATAGTATTCCTATGGATGGCGAAGAAACGATAGTAGCATTTGGGGATTCCATTACAGAAGATGCACAGGGATGGTTTACTATTCTTAAGCATGTATTAGAGATTTCAACTGAAGATGCTAATTTCAACTTTATAAATGCCGGAGTAGCCTATAATACTACGGCAGAGGCACTTAGGAGAATTGACAGAGATGTGATCATCCATGAGCCCGATTGGGTGATAGTAGCATTAGGGACATTTGATGCACAGCGATTGAACATTGCACCAAATAGAACCTTGTTGCCCCTTTCCGAAACATGGGAAAATATTGAAACGATTCAGTCTGTCTTAGATGAAAGAGTTTCGAACCCGGTAATTTGGGTTACTCCGGCTCCCGTCATAACGGAGATGCTTAATGAAAATCCACTGTATGATTTTACCATTGAGAAAAAAGATCTCGTACAGGTACAGGAGTTAGTCTCTGGAAAGCAGGGAGCAATAATTGATTCAACAGCGCGACGTATGGGAGAAAGTGAGCCCCAAGCCTGGAATTACCTACCTGATGGATTGCATCACTCACTATCAGGACATATGGAGACGGTAAAAGCCATAATTAAAAAATTAGCTGAAAAGGAAGATTAATAGATCTTCCTTTTTTTATATCAGTTAACGCTATTTGATTGAGATAAATAAAGTTAAATGCACGCTTATCTACAGTTTTTTATAAAACATTGAGTAAAAAAAATATTTTAGATATGAACTGATTCCCCTAAACCATCGGGTGGTGGAAGATCTGCCTGGTGGATTCTTAGAAATTGAAAGATAAATTCAATACCTCTACGCTGGGAGAAATTTCACTAGAGAGAGAAGTGCCACTTGATCGGAATGTGTGCACTATTGAGGGAGAGATCAAACCAATACTAGTCTTATTGTTGAGCTGAATTCCCACTAAACCATCTGCTGCATTTGAAGGACTGTACATAGCAGAAGTGGCAGGAGTGTTTCGTTCAGCAAAACCAAAGGCATCAATCAAACCCACTCCAAAACCAGCCCAGGCACCAGCTGATGCTCCATATTGTAAGCCTTCAACGATCGGTCTGTCTGCAATTAGCATTATGGAAGTTCCAATGACCGCACCTGCTGCTGCGCCATAAAAAGTATCCAAAAGAACGATGATACTCGTATTGTTCCCATTATTAAATAAACCGGAAACTAATACCTGATTGCCGTTCCCCGATGTGATGTCATAGGCTCCCATCCCCAGACCATACAAAGTTCCAAGACCTAAGCCAACTTGTAAAGGCCGGAAATCAGAATCATTCTGTAAAGCCATGGTGGCTCCTCCCAAAAGTGTTCCATTCACGGCTCCGTTCAACGTGTTGCCTGCCAGTAATTCAATGGTTTGGGCTTCAGAAGATTGCGTGCCCGAAAAAATAACAATCAAACTTAGCAGAATTGCTGAAAGTGTACGCATTATGGTCTCATAGTTTGGTTATGAATTTTGTCGAAGTTAGTAAATAATGCTCCTCAAAACCATCATATGCTAAGATGGATCGTTCAAAGCTACCGGTAAAACTTTTCCATTATAAAACTGATGGCCGGTAAGTACAAAATTTGCCAGATAATCACCCATTTGTTGGGGGGAAACGGGAGCCTCAAAACCGGGGAAGGCCTCTTCAAGCATTTCCGTTTGAACGGCTCCGATAGCAAGACAGTTGACGGAGATCTCATCCTCAGAAAATTCAGCACTGAGCACTTCCGAAAGCCCGATGACGGCGGCCTTTGCTGCGCCATAAGCAGATAATCCGGGAAATTTCAGGCTTCCCAGATATCCGGACATACTCGACATGTTTACAATGTGACTTCCTTTCTTAAGCTGGGGTTTTAAAGCCTGAATCAATCGCACAATTCCATATACATTTACGTCCATAAGTTTTTGGAAGTCCTCGATGTCTGTCTCCATAAATGCTTCCCGGTGCACCAGTCCGGCATTATTTATCAAGCCATCGAGTCCATTTTCAGCTTCGGCCGCTTCAGCTAACCGGCCAATATCAGATAAAATGGTGAGATCGGCCGGTACAGGAATTATACTTCCGCTTTCAGCCTGTTCTGATAGAGCGTTCAATTTTTTTTCTGATCGTGCGGTGGCAATTACGGTATGGCCATTTTCCGCCAATTTAAGGGCTGTTTGAAATCCAATTCCGCGGCTGGCACCAGTAACTAAAATTGTTTTACTCATAATAATATAGTGTTGAAGTTCTAACTCAATTCTGCAAACAAATGCAAATGTAAATAGTTCGTTTAAGTTTCCTTCAGCTTGGAAAAAGCGCTTTTTTAGTGGTAAATTTGGTCTCATCAAGAAACCCAAATAAGATAGTAAGGCTTAATGAATTCAAAAACCGGTAAACCCTTAATTCCCAAGAATATTGAAACCCTCAAGCCTTACGTAGCCGGTAAAACCATAGCTGAAGTTGCAGATCTTTATAAACCCAAAAAGATCGCCAAACTTGCCTCTAATGAAAACAGACTGGGATGCAGCCCTAAAGTAAAGGAGGCGATCGATAAAGCATTTCGTCAAATTCAGGATTATCCTGATCCCATAGCTCGCAAACTCAGGGCAGCGATCGCTGAACGAAATAGTGTAAAACCAGAAAATGTTCTGCTGGCATCTGGTTCTGAAAGCATTATTTCAATTCTCTGTAAAACTTTTTTCCTGAATAAAGAAAATGCAATAACTGCGAAAGCAACATTTGTCGGCTTTTTTGTACAGATCGGGGTTAGAGGTGTTCATCTTAAAAAGATTCCGGTAACCAAAGAGTATAAATACGACCTGAAAGCTATTGCCAATGCCATCGATGAGAATACGAAGATGGTCTATATCGCAAATCCGAATAATCCTACAGGCACCTACGTCAATAAAAATGAATTTGAGTGGTTCATGGAGCAAGTTCCCGAGGATGTGTTGGTGGTGATGGATGAGGCTTACTTTGAATACACGAAGGATATTATAGACTATCCTCACGCTCTGGATTATGATTATGACAATATCATTGTGCTCAGAACTTTTTCTAAGGCCTATGGATTGGCAGGCTTTCGGGTTGGATATGCCATTGCACATGAAGAATTGATCAAGAACATGATGAAGACCAAGCTCACCTTTGAGCCAACCACGCTGGGACAGGCAGCGGCACTTGCAGCCTATCAGGATGCGGAATTTTTACAAAAAAGTGTGGAAGTGGTGGAGCAAAGTAAAGACCGGCTATACGCATTTTTTGATGAAAACAATGTGGAATACGTGAAATCGATTTCCAACTCTGTGATGATGGTTCTTCCCACTGAAGAGGAAGCCATCGATTTTACTCAGAAAATGATGGAAAAAGGGGTGATCCTGCGGCGTATCAATGCATTCGGACTCCCAAACTGCATACGTATAACTGTAGGACTATCTGATGAAATGGACCATTTCGAACAATCATTTTTAGAAATTCATAAAGGAAAGTAAGCAGTCTTCCGTGTTTGTATACCGACTGATCACTGCTTTTTCCCTACTTTATTAAAATCTGGGTCTTGAGATGATCCAGTAAATTTTTAAAGCAACTATCTACTAAAAGTTACCATGGCCAAGAAAAAATCGGCATCTAAAAAAAGTAAATCTCCCAAAGTGGATTGGAAAAAAGTAGCACATCTTATGTTCACCTCGCGGGCAATGGATGATAAAGAGGAAAATGAGCTGGTTCCCAATAAAGACGTGCTCTATCAGTTTTCAGCCCGGGGACATGAACTAGGGCAAATTCTGTTGGGCAGCCTGCTTACCAACAAACACGATTCCGCAAGTGCATATTATCGTTCTCGTCCGCTTTTGCTTACGCTGGGGCTTTCCGAAGAAGATGCTATGGCCGCGCCAATGGGGAAGTCGGGTGGCTACAGCGATGGGCGTGATATCGGTGTGGTTTGTAACAAGCCCGATGCCGATTCACCAAAAGTACTGCCTATGGCGGGCGATGTAGGTTCCCAATACACACCGGCCATTGGCTGGGCACAGGGTATTGAATACCGTAAAAATGTACTGGAAGAAAAAGAATATGACCGGGCTATCTCTGTAATTTTAGGGGGTGATGGCTCTGTGGCAACCAATGGATTTTGGTCAGCTTTAACAATAGCGACCACACAAAATCTGCCGGTGCTGTTCTACATAGAAGACAACGGCTACGGCATTTCAGTAACAAGTGAATACCAGACTCCGGGAGGTAAGATCAGCAACAACCTTCAGTCGTTCAATAATTTGAAGATCTACGACGGAGATGGAACCGATCCGGAAGAAGCCGCATCTCTGCTGGAAGAATCAGTGGGTTATGTGCGTGATCGCAAAGGGCCGGCTATGATTCGGTTAACCGTTCCACGTTTGAACGGTCATTCTTATCAGGACAATCAGGCGTATAAGGATGATGATTTTCTCAAAAAAGAACAGGAAAGAGATCCCCTGAAAAAGCTGAAGGAATTCATGGTTCCGGATCAGATCACAGAGAAAACCTGGAAGAACTGGGAGAAAAAAGCGAAACAGAAGATCGAAGAAGCTGCTGAAGCGGCGCTAAACCGACCAGAACCGGATCCGGCTCAAACCAAAAAATATGCGTTTGCGGAAGAGGGCGATATTCAGACTATTGGCGGACTTGCAGTCGGGGGACACGAATTTCCGAAAAGCTCTGAAGACCCTAAACCTGAAAAACAGCGTATCAATATTGTAGAAGCCATTCGCAGAACGTTGAGATATGAGTTGGAAACCAATTCTAAAGTAATGGTTTTTGGCGAAGATGTAGGAATTAAAGGCGGTGTGCACGCCGCAACGATGGACCTTCAATCCGAGTTTGGGGAAGAGCGTGTGTTTGATACCAGTCTTTCGGAAGAGGGAATTATAGGTCGTGCTGTGGGGCTTGCTTACCAGGGATTGATGCCTGTAGCTGAGATCCAGTTCAGAAAATACGCCGATCCAGCCACCGAACAGCTTAACAATTGTGGAACCACCCGATGGAGAACGGCTAACAGGTTTGCAGCACCCATCGTGGTGCGGATGCCCGGAGGTTTTGCTAAATGTGGAGATCCGTGGCACAGTATGAGTAACGAAGTATTTTTCACTCATGCCATTGGCTGGCAGGTTGCTATGCCCAGCAATGCCGAAGATGCGGTAGGGCTGCTTCGTTCTGCTATGAGAAGCAATAACCCGACGGTTTTCTTTGAACACCGGAACTTACTGGATGCCAAATATGCCCGTAAACCATATCCCGGAGATGAATTTGTTGTTCCTTTTGGGAAAGCAAAAAAATTGAGAGAAGGTGATGAGCTTACCATTGTAACATGGGGCGCTATGTGCGAACGCAGTGAAGAGGCCGTTGAGCAAACCGGTGTGTCAGCTGATGTGATAGATCTGAGAACACTGATGCCATGGGATAAGCAAGCAGTTTTGGAATCTATTCAGCGAACAAACCGATGTCTCATCGTTCATGAAGATAACCAGACAGCAGGCTTTGGGGCCGAAATAGCAGCGGTGCTTGTGCGCGAGGCCTTCCAATATCTGGATGCTCCTGTTGATCGAATTACCATGCCTGATATACCTGTTCCTTATAATGTTGGGTTGATGGAATCGGTATTGCCAACTACGCAAAAAATTGCAAAAAATATCGAAGATCTGCTCAAATTTTGAGTCAAGGCTGATTTGTTACATGAGGATGTTTTAATTTTGAGTTCATAGAGATTGCGGTATTGAATATATACCTTGGAACACTCTTTAAACTTACTCAAACAACGAATTGCGACTCGGAACCAAGATCATAATAAGTTTTGTATGCGTAAGCACTTTGCTGGCATTCATTGGAATTGTATCAGATCAATTTACCAGTGAAATACGGCAGGAGCAGTTTCGATACGTGAACGAAGCTTCTGTTGCCGTAACTAATACCAGCGAAATGGAGCGTAGCTTGTTCCAGAGCCTGATATTTTTGAATGGTGTTCGTGAATCTCTTGCAGCAGAGGGGAGTTATGACACCGTACAGGAGTTCCCTGCCGCTGTAGAACTTGTTACTCAATTTGAACTGGAGCTGGAAAAATTTGAGAAGTCGGTTGAAAGCCTTCGTCTTTATTTGAAGTCGGGTGACCAGCTTCCAAACGATCTTGAAGATCTGTTAAAAAGCTACGAAGTGTACAAAGCCATTTCTAGAGAGTGGCTCAGTTTGGGAGGGGAAGACATCAACCAGGCAAATCAGATGTTCATCAACTCCATAGAGCCTTATTTCCGAAACAACATCATTCCCGAAATTTCAGAACTGCGAACTTCGGTTTTGGCTTTTCAAGATCAACAGAGTGAACGGCTGGATCGCTCGCTGGAGCGTGCCGGTGTCATCAACTATATAGCCACAATATTGTCTGTGTTATTTTCGATAGTGCTCGCAATATATATTTACCGGTCCATTGCCAATCCCATTTCTAAAGTTAGCAGGAGTGCCAAAAAACTAGGTGAAGGACATTTGGATGAACGCATTTCGGTTTCATCCGAAGATGAAATAGGGGAGCTGGCGAAAGCATTTAATACGATGGCAGCCGGTCTTCAGCGATCTACCGTTTCAAAAGCGTATCTGGATAATATCATAGAATCTATACAGGAAGCATTATTTGTGGCAGATAAGGATGGTGATCTGGTTCGGGCTAATTCTGCTGCAGCCAAACTGATGGGATATGAAGCCGATGAGATGGCAGGAATTTCTGTGGCAAATTTCTACAATTTAAAAGAGATGAAAAAGACGTATGAAGAACATCAAAACTCCGGAAATACGTTTGAATTCTCACTGACCCATAAAAATGGAGATCATATTCCGGTTCTGTTTTCGGAAGCCAAACTCTTTGATATTCAGGATAATTATGTGGGAACGGTTTCGGTTGCAAGTGACATCTCGGAGCGCAAAAAAGCTGAAGAAGAGATAAGGACCTCACTCAGAGAAAAAGAAGTAATGCTGGCTGAAATTCATCATCGGGTGAAGAATAATCTTGCTGTGATCTCAGGTCTTATTCAGCTACAAAGCTATAGTTCGGAGAGTCAGGAGGTTCAAAAGGCATTGACCGACAGCCAAATGCGGATTCAGTCGATCGCACTGGTCCACGAAATGCTCTACGAAAGTGAGTCTCTGGCCTACATCCCTTACGATAAATACATCAATGATCTGCTGCAGGCTATACGGAGTCTGCATTTGAATGACAGCGAAAATATAAAGGTGAGTTCAGATGTTGTGCCCCTGCAAATAAGTGTAAATCAGGCTATTCCATGTTCCTTGTTGGTGAATGAATTGATCCTGAATGCCTATGAACATGGGCTTTCTGGTAAAGAGGAGGGAAATATTCATGTTGAAATATCTGAACAGAATGAGCAAGTCAGCATAAAGGTATCCGATAAGAATAAAGGTATTGATGTGGGGGATTTTGAAGAGAAAAACTCTCTGGCTATTTCACTTATTAAAACACTGACCAAGCAATTGCACGGATCATTTTCGATAGAAAAGGAAGAGCAGGGCAAAGGTGTTGTTTTTTCCGTGCAGTTTGAGCGAGAAAATTAAGTAACAAAGCTTAAAAAAAGTCGTAGGTTTATTCTGCTGATCATTAGCGTCGGCTAAAAATTTAAGGGCATATACCTTTCTTGTTGCATAAATTAATCGGAAACTAAACGTATTGCTGAACACAAGATCCTACATACTACTTCTTTGCGGAATCGGGGGCATTATCTGTTACTTCGTTTTGCGGCCTCATATCGATTTTTATGCTTCAGGGCCTATTCAAAAAAGTAAAGCGAATACTGAAAACTACATTTCCGAACTGGCCCCGGAATTGGGTTTTACAACAGACAGTCTGGCTATGCTAACGATGTTTAAGCAGCATCAATCGTATGCTAAAACATTGCTTGATACGATGCCTGAATCATCTACCATAGCTGATCTAAATAAGAATGATTTCCATATTCAAAGCTGGCAGGTTGTATTAGGGCTGCCGGGCAAAAGCAATCAAATGCTGACTAGCTCAGGTCAGTATTTCGATGCCAGTGGCCGTTTAATGCTGCATCTTTCTAATGAAGGACGAATCATTAGGATGAAGGGGCATTCGAGTCATCCCAATCCTACTTTTTTACAGGGAGATTCCCTGCTTTCCATTGCTCATCACCTGGTCGATAGTCTGTTGGGGTACGATCTTGACAGTTATACATTTATGAACCGGTCGTTGCGTGGTGGGGTCAACACCGAATCCGGAGATAGTGAAGCCATGATCCCCTCCGTCACTGAAGCGGAAAATTTTTCAGACCTGGAACTGATCTGGAACCGGAAAGCTGATGCAACAGCAACTCCCAAAGAAATTCGGCTGACTTTAAAACCGGTGGTACGCGAAACCAACTCCGGCGGGGTATTTCGAACCGAGTTTGGTTTTAGTATTCACTCCTTTGCTGCATTGGGAGAATATGAACCGCTTGAAAGGAGTACAGCCCTGGCTGAAGCTGAAATGCAGGATCTGTCTTTTTCTTATCTATTATTTGGCAGTTTATTTGTGCTGGCCATCTTTATTTTTTCAATCGGGATCCGCAATATTTTTAAAGGAAAAGTAGAATGGCGAAGAGCCTTGTTCATTTTTGTAGTGATCGCTTTGGGGATGTACGGCTGGCGGGCCATTTTCTATATGAATTCCTTCAATCCATTTTTAAGCAATGCCGGCTTGTTTTCAGTTACCATCAATAATTTACTTTTTGTGCTGATGGTCGGGCTTTATGCTTCATTAGCATATATCAGCTGGGAAGCACTGGCGCGCTCACAACAACAGAAACAGCTGGATGTAGTGGATGCCATTTGGCAGCGCAATTTTTTTGTGAGTGAAACCGGCAGCGGGTTGGTTCACGGAGTTGCTTTTGGCGGCATATTGATCGGGATCATGGCGTCGCTGGTCTATTTCCTGGGCATATTCCTGGTTCAGGCTGATAGTCAATTTGGATTCGCAGAACCGGCGATCACTCAACGACTACTCACCATAAATATGAGTGCATGGACAACCACATGGCTCGTAGTAATTGCGCAAGTCGGTTTTGTCTACTCAATAATAAAGCACTGGGTGAAAAAAGATCTGATTGCCGGGTTGCTGGCCATCTTGTTGTCTGGGATATTCATCACCGTTTTGGGCAGATTGATCGGAACTAGTGGAACGGTGTTTGACGACCTGGCGATCTACATTGGTCTGGCCATTATTCTTATCTATGCTATGAAGGAATTCGGGCTTCTCACAGTATGTACTGCATGGTGGACATTCACCGTATTTTATATGGTTCAACCGTACTGGCAATCGTCGTCGGTGGAGGTGGCATATGTCGGCTGGGTTCAGTTTGGATTGATGTTTGTTCCGCTGATCTATGGCTTTATATCATATCGATATGGGATATCAGTTTCTGAAGTGGCTGAGTATATTCCGGAATACGAGGAACGGATAGCACAACACCTACGCGTTGAGAAAGAGATCGAAATAGCCCGGGAAAGTCAGTTCAAGCTGATGCCCCTTCAGCCCCCAAAAGCCGAAGGGATCGATGTATATGGGTTTTTTATGCCTTCTTTTGAAGTGGGTGGCGATTATTTTGATTATCTGCTAACGGAAGATGAAGCCGGAAATCCATCAGCCCTGACCATGGCGGTAGTGGATGTTTCCGGAAAAGCTATGCAAGCAGCTATGCCGGCCGTATTTACCAGTGGTTTATTGCTTTCCAGAATGAAGCATGACTGTCCGGATGAAGTGCTTTCAGATATTTCAGAACCTATCTTTCATCGCACAGATAAAAGAACGTTTATAACTTGTGTGTTGGCACGTTACGATATGAAAACCCAACAAATGGCCATCGCAAACGCGGGGCACTGTCGCCCTATTTTAAAGCGGAATGGAATTGCGGAATACATTCATACGCCAAAGCCTTCTTACCCTCTTGGAATGGCTAAAGAAGTAAAATACCAGCGGGAGATCATTTCCATGAAAAAAGGAGACTTTTTCTTACTGTATTCCGATGGACTTCCCGAGGCGGTGAATGAAAAAGGAGAAAGATTTGGTTTCGATGAAGTGCCGAGGCTTGTAGAATCAATTGACACTGAAACACTATCGGCACAGGCCATTTCGCAGGAAATTAAACGGACCGTTCAGAAATTTAGCAACTATCAATTGGCTGATGATACCACTATCATATGCTTGAAAGTTTAGTATAAAAAAACAACGTAAATAGATTAATTAAATATGGCACAAGGACAAGATTTTGATTTTAACGTGCCGCCTCAATTCGAGAAGTTTTCCAAAAATATTCGCCTGATTATTGGTGGTTTGGTTGTACTTCTACTCGGATTCTCCACCTTTTTTACCGTAGATCCGGAAGAAGTTGGAGTTGTAGTGCGGCTGGGTAAATTTGTAGAAACTGTAGAACCGGGGTTGAACTATAAGATCCCGCTGATCGATCAGGTAGAGTTAGTACCGGTTGAACGACAATTAAAACAGGAATTCGGGTATCGCACGGTAAGCTCTGGCGTTCAATCCAGGTATCAGAAAGCAGGTTATGAAGATGAATCGCTGATGCTGACCGGTGACTTGAACCTGGCGGATGTAGAATGGGTGGTTCAGTACAGAATTAACGACCCTTACAGCTACCTCTTTAAAGTTCGGAATGCAGAATCAACACTTTCTGATATTTCGGAGGCAGCGATGCGTCAAATTGTGGGCGACCGTACAGTAAACGAGGTGTTGACAGTTGGACGTGCTGAAGTAGCTATTGAAGTGCAGAACCTTGTACAGACTCTGGTCTCAGAATATGAGCTGGGTATAACGATCGAGCAGGTAGTTCTGCAGGATATCAATCCCCCAAATCCAGTAAAACCGTCTTTTAATGCAGTTAATGAAGCTCAGCAGGAAAGAGAAACGTTGATCAATCAGGCGAAAGCAGATTACAACCGGGTAATTCCAAGGGCGCGAGGAGAAGCTCAGGAAACCATCCAGCGTGCTGAGGGGTATGCCTCCCAGCGTATCAATAATTCGGAAGGTGAAGTCTCCCGATTCAATGATCTGTATTCGGAGTATATAAAAGCTCCTCAAGTGACCAAGCAACGAATATTCTTAGAAACCATGGAAGAAGTGCTCCCAAAAATGGGTAAGAAAATTATTACGGATGAAAGCGGAAGTAATGTTCTTCCGTTGCTGCAAATGCAGTTAGACGGTCCGCGACAAACAAGCAATTCAACCCAAAACAATAACGGAGGCAACTAAGATGAATCAGACTAAAGGAATTATCGCCGCTGTTGTTGGAGTCGTAATATTTTTAACGGCACTGGATGGATTTTATATCGTACATGAAACCGAACAGGTTATTATCACGCAATTCGGTGACCCGGTTGGTGATGCTGTGACGGAACCGGGATTAAAGTTCAAGATCCCATTTATGCAAAAGGCCAACTACTTTGAAAAAAGATATTTAGAGTGGGATGGCGATCGAAATCAAATTCCAACCAAGGATAAGAAATTCATTTTTGTGGATTCTTATGCCCGCTGGCAGATCACCGATCCGCTACAATTCTATCAAAGATTGGGAACAGAGCGAGGAGCTCAGTCTCGATTGGATGACATTCTGGATGGGGAGACCCGAAATGCTATTGCCTCTCACGATCTTTTGGAGATCGTCAGGTCAAGTAACCGCGATCCAGATACTACCGGTGCTTTGATGCTGGAAGTGGTGGAAGATTCGCTGGTAGATATCAAAACCGGCCGGCAACAAATTCAGGAAGATATTCAGGAATTGGCAAATCAAAGAGCATCTGATCTGGGAATTAAAATTCTGGATTTCCGTATCAAACGCGTGAATTATGTGGAAGATGTACGTCGTACGGTTTATGACCGTATGATATCGGAGAGAAACCGAATTGCAGATGAATTCCGTTCAGAAGGACAGGGTGAGGCATCCCGTATTAACGGTGAAAAAGAAAGGGATCTGGCCCGAATTCAGTCGGAAGCATTCCGTGAAGCTGAGATCATCCGTGGTGAGGCTGATGCACGTGCTGCCGCTATTTACAACGCCGCATACAACAGAAACACGCAATCTCGTGAGCTCTATTCGTTCATACGTTCGATGGATGCCTACACAAAAACACTGGATAAGGAAACCAATATCATCCTTTCTACCGACAGCGATTTTTTCCGTTATTTGAATCGTATCGATTAGGTAAAACAGATTTGAATCGTATTTTAAAAGCACGAGTAAAGCACTCGTGCTTTTTTTGTTTAAGCAAATTAAACCGGAGGGAGATGACACGAAAAGAAAAAATTGCTCGATTCATTGCTGGTACCATATTATTTATTCCAATTTATGCTGGCGGAATGTTTTTCTTCTCAGATACCGGAATTGATTGGGTTGAAACTATCCTTATTTCTCTGATGTGGTCTGCAGGAATGGTTGTTTTTGAAATCTTATGGCAGAAAAGAAAACCAGCAAATTCAGAAAGCTAGCTCAACCCTGTAACGAACAAGCTGTGGCGTAAGCGGAAAAAGCCAAATAAACAGTTATCAATGTGACTTAAGTACAGAGCAATTTGGACAGATAAAAAATGCTCCGTAGGAGCATCATATTGTTCGAAATCAGTAAGATCTGTGTCATCCGTGTTCCATTTTAATTATGCTTCAAAGCACACTATCCCTTCACCCTCATATACAACTGGATAACACGTAATTCATCGTACGAGACCTCCTCTTTAAGAGCATCAAAAACAGGACGGAGCAACTCGTGTCCATGCTCATCAAAGGCTTTGTGGACTTTACTCATTTCTTCGTCACTTAAACCCGAAGCCTCCAGAATATTATCAGAAGGAACAGAATGCCCCGCTTTTACAAACTTGCTGAGATACCCAACCACGGTTCCTTCTTTAACTCCTATCTCCGAAGCTATTTCTGACACCGTTTTTCCTTTCTGAAACATCTGCCCGACTTCAAAAGGACGGCTGTCTTTGCTCAGCGTTTTCTTTACCGCTCTGGTTTTTTGATTTGTACCGGATTTAGATCTTTCCTCCAGGTTATTCTTTTTGCAGAAACTATTGATCACCTCAAGAAACTTCTCTCCGTATTTCTTGGCTTTTGCACGTCCCACACCATGAATTTTAAGCAAACTGTCTTTTGATTGCGGATAATAGTATGCCATCTCTATCAACGTGGTATCTCCAAAAATAATGAATGGCGGGATGCCCTGTTTGCGTGCCAGGTTCATTCGCTTTTCTCTGAGCAGCGCAAATAGATCCCGGTTGAAATCCAATGATTCGATATCGGATTTTGAGGACTTGGTTCTCGTTTTTTGAACCGGCTCATCGATCACGCCAAGTACTTTCTTATCTCCCTTTAATATCTTGATAGCTTTTGGGGTGAGCTTCAAACTTTTGTGCTCAAACTCCCGGACGATGATATCCTGCTTCATCAGCTCGCGGTACACCTGCTTCCATTCCGGGCGGCTGAATTCTTTACCGATTCCGTAGGTCGAGAGCTTATCGTGATTGAATTTCAGGACTTCTTTCCGGCGAGAACCGAGCAGGATATTCAGGATATGATTATAGCCAAATCGCTGCTCAGTGCGGGCCATCGTTGATAGAAATTTTTGAACCGGTACGGTGATGTTTTCCCGTTCGGGTGTATCGCCGGTGCAAAAATCGCACATGCCACAATTTTGCTCATTATAATGTTCCCCAAAATATCCCAGAAGTTTGATTCTCCGACACTGATGTGCCTCCACATAATCCATCAGCTTCTGTAAATGCTCTTCAGCTACCCGCTGTTCATCTCCCGTTTTCTGATCGATGAAATAGCGGATCTTGCTTGCGTCCCCATAACTGAAAAGAAACAGACAATCAGATTGTAGTCCATCCCGGCCGGCACGGCCAATTTGCTGATAATAAGATTCAATATTCTTCGGCATATCGTGGTGCACCACAAACCGCACATCCGGCTTATCGATGCCCATCCCAAACGCGATCGTTGCCACAATGATGTCCACTTCATCCCGAATAAAAGCATCCTGATTCTTTACTCGCTCGCCTTCTCCAAGTCCCGCGTGATATGGCAGAGCATTGAAGCCATTTGCATTAAGATCCTGCGTAAGCTGATCCACTTGCTTCCGTGAAAAGCAATATATGATGCCAGAGTCTCCCTCGTGCCTCCGTAAAAAATTAATGGTCTGTTGCAGTGGGCTGCTTTTGGTGACTACATCCAGGTACAAATTCTTTCGGTTGAAACTTGCTACAAAGGTATTGGCATCTGCAAGTCCCAGCGACTTTGCAATGTCTGTCTGAACGCGTGGGGTAGCGGTGGCTGTCAACCCCAAAGAAACGGCATTCTCAAATTTATTTGTGACTTCTGAAAGCTGCCGGTACTCGGGACGGAAATCATGGCCCCATTCTGAGATACAATGCGCCTCATCAATAGCTACGCAGTCCACATTCAATCCGGAGAGCAAGTTCAGTATGCTACCCTTTAATAATGTTTCTGGCGCCAGGTACAGAAGATCCAGCTTATTTCTGCGGATCAGATCAAGTGTTGCTTCGTAATTTTGTGGCGAGAGCGAGCTGTTCAGATAGGAAGCCGAAACACCATAAGCGGTAAGCTGGTCTACCTGATCTTTCATAAGCGAGATAAGTGGTGAGACCACGATCGTCAATCCATCAAAGAGGAGGGCCGGTATTTGATAGCAAAGTGACTTCCCCCCGCCTGTAGGCATGATGGCGAGGGTATCCTTTTTTTGCAGTACGTTTTGTATGATGTCTTTTTGGAGCGACCGGAATTCCTCGAACCCGAAAACTTCATGAAGTACGTGTTCCGCTTGTTGGATGTCCGGCATAGTATCGGTAGTGGTTTCTGAATAATTCATCTTCTTTTTCTAAGGTAAGAGCAATGAAAACGGAATTCCTTACAAATTTTTTTGAGAAATCGTACATCGACTCTCCAGAGTCGATGGTAAAGCGACTTATAAATTACCATAGGACTCGGCGCCCATACCGTCCCTCATTCCGCCTGCTCTGCTGCTGATCGTCTGGTGGAAGCTCTGTTTCCCGTTATATTCTATAGTGAATTTGTTTCAGTGGCGAGAACTAAAAGTAAGCGGCGGAGTCTCAATAGGGTATTGCACAGAGGAGCAGTACAACGAGGATAAAAGTTGAGTTACTGATCAACGACCCCTTTCGTTCTTGTCGTCTGTTTTCCATTCGGATGTTGTTTCCAAAAACGCAGGGCGGATAGCTTGTCCGCCCCTGTTTGATATAGTGCATTTTTTGGAATAGTAACGGACGGGCAAGCTACCCCTCTTACGAGATATTATGATTTGAACTTTGGACGTGTAATGAGGACAAAATCCATCATCCTAAAAGGATGAAACACGAATAACTCCGGGTGGAGCTTGCGGAACCCGGAGAATATGATGCAATAAAGTACGCAACCCTGAAAGGGTTGAACTAAATGCATGAATAGTCCATATTCTCATAAAAACTTCGGGACACTACTATGAGCACCTATACACAATTTTTATATCAAATCGTTTTCAGTACAAAGAATCGAGACCCTGTTTTAATAAAGCCCAATCGGAAACAACTTTACAAATACTTGTGGGGTATTCTTAAAAATAAAGAGTGTCATCTATATCGTATCAATGGAGTGGAAGATCATCTACATATTATTACGCATATACATCCAACCGTTCCGGTTTCATTACTGATCAAAGATCTTAAGACATCAAGCAATAAGTTCATCAAAAAGGAAGGATTATTCCCAGAATTTAGAGGCTGGCAAGATGGATACGGCGCTTTTAGTTACAGTATAAAAGCAAAAGATAAACTTGTTGAGTATGTCAAAAATCAAGAAGAGCATCACAAAGAGGTAACATTCAGAGAGGAATATATTGCTTTGTTAAACGAGCATGAAATTGAATTTGATGAGCGATACTTGCTCTAACATTTTGTTGAACCCCTTCAGGGTTCCTCCATTTCTATAGTTCATATCCACGGGTTGCGTGAACTTGTGTTCACTCTACCCGCGGTTATTCATGTTAATCCCCATTCGGGGATTTTTGGAAATAATGAGAGGGCTTTTGAGGCAAACTCTGCTAGAAAAATGGTTTAGCAAATCAACGTCCACCCGCAAAATTTGCCTCATCTGCGTTCCATTCCTAAGCTTCCACCAACTCTCCAAAATTCACATCCAGCATTCCGCTCAAGATCTTTTTGCTTTTAGCGGTGTTGATGTGCGCTCCCATTTTCATTAATAAATTATAGAGACCCAGGTGGACACGTGTAGTATATAAGAAGTGCTGCGATCCACGCGGTTCATTTCCAATGGGTGCATCTTTGGTGAAATATTTGATGGTGTTTCGGTATTCTTCATCCCCAAAATCGAATACCTCGTATTTGTAAGGTTCGGCGAAGGTCATACCGTAGTTACGGGCAAATTTGAAATAGCGTTCTTCATTTTCGGGGATGTCAGAATTGGGATTGATGACGTTTAATTTTTCGTACAGCTCGCGAATAGCTTCTTTATCATCCTTTAAATGGGTAGGGAGCAATCGCAGGTAATTCATAAAGAACTCGCGGGGAAATTTCTTCACGCACCCAAAATCGATGACACCCAGTTTGCCATCATAAGTGAATAAGAAATTTCCGGGATGAGTATCGGCATGTACATAATCCATTTCCTGAATTTGTTGATGGAAGAAATCCCAAAGAAGCTGTCCAAAATGGTCACGCGTTTCCTGATCGGGATCTTCTTTCAGGAATTCGCCCAAATGCCGTCCTTCCAGATACGTCATGCAAAGCACTTTCTCGGTAGAGAATTCCTCAACCCACTCAGGGATCTCGATATTCATTCCTCCAAACCGTTCCCGAAACAGGTCGATCTGTTTTCCTTCCTTTATATAGTCGGTCTCGTCGAGCAGTGTTTCTTTTACTTCATCAAAATAAGGATCGATATCTGCACCCTTCTTCACGATACGCTTTACTAAGATCTTTGCCAGTCCCAGATCCGAATCAATGGTCTCCCTTACGTTGGGATACTGAATTTTGATCGCCACTTTTCGACCATCTTTTAATTCTGCTTTGTGAACCTGACCGATCGAAGCTGCTGCAAAAGCTTCCGACTCAAGACTCGCAAAAAGCTGCTCCGGATAATCGCCCAACTCTCTTTTTATAATAGACCGAACCAGCGCTTTATTAATAGGAGGAACGGAATACTGCGCCTGAGTCATCACTTCCGCAAATTCTTCGGGCAGAAAACCCTGATCCATACTCATTCCCTGGGCAATTTTTAAGGCTGTTCCCCGGAGTTTTGTGAATTCTTTGAAAACCTCTTTGGCATTCTCGGAATGAAAGTCGCCGTCGGAATCTCCATTGTCTTTTCCGGATTTTTTGCGGAGATATCGCTTGGCGTAATTGGTCCCTACTTTAATGCCGGTTTTAGCGATCCGGCTGCCGCGCTCAAATTTTGATGAAGGAAAGTCTTTACTCATTTGGAATGTTGAATTATGAATTTTAAATGTTAGATGACTCAATCATTTAACATTTAAAATTAATCAGTGGTTTTATCGTCGTCGGTCTCTTCTTCGTCCTCAATATCAATTTCGACCTCTTCTTCCGGTTCATCCTCAAACCAACTTGAAACCCAGTCGTTGAAATCTTCCACTTGCTTGCTGAAGCCAAATGCACTCAGGGAATATTTAGCCAGGTCAAATCCTTTATCTGCGATCTTGGAATAGACGAGCTCTTCAATAAATCCGGTGATCTTATCGGTAAGGGCAAAGGTACGTTCCTGCTCTTCGCTTTCATCTTCCAACCAAAACTTGATCAGGAACAGAAATTGAGTTTTCAACGAAGCATAAAACAAATCACCGATGAAGAATCCCGCACTTGTTGCAATGTTGCCGTCTGTAGTGAAGAACTCTTTGAACAGGTCTTTGATCTCTTGCTGAAAATCACTTTTGGATGAACAATTCCATTCATATTTCTCAAAGGTATCTTCTACAAACTCCCGGCGCTCGCTCATCATATCAAACAGAGTGAAGGCAAAGTTGGAAAGTTTCTCACTAATAGAATAGGATTCGAAGTCCTCGATCTCGCTGATCATAGCCCGGTAACGGATCACCAAAGAGGGGTAGTAGAATTTCAGAATCGAATTCTTATTTGGGAAAAGAGTGTAGATTTCGGAGGCTGTTTTGCCTGTTTCTTTGGTTAAATTCGGGATCGAAAACTTATCCTCTATATATAGGTCTATCGCCGTTTCTGTGAGCTCGATCTTGGTATTCAATGTTTGTGTGTCCATGGTCTTCAATTAATTCATTAGTAAAACGAATGCGGAAAGCTTTCAGTTCGTTGCTACGATAGAAATTGGAAAATAGTTTTGAATGTTTACTTTTGAGCGACTTTAAATTAATAAGCTTGTATGTCTGAAAATAAACCAACGCTGACTCAGCGGGATACCTTGTTTCTTAGCCTGGCCGGAGTATTTATCACTGCCCTGGTCCTGGGAAATGTGATAGGTACTACTAAGTTTGTGACGTTATTTGCTTTTGATATGCCCGGTTGGTTGCAGGCCATTACTCCCGCAATTGTCAGAGATGGTAATATCTATACGATGAGTGTTCCGGTGGGAGTACTTGCCTATCCCGTTACTTTTCTTGCTACAGATCTTATTTCAGAATTATTTGGAAGAAAAAAAGCACAGCTTGTGGTTTGGGTCGGGTTCTTTTTGAACTTTTTTATGCTGCTGGTTATGACTGTAGGGCACTGGCTACCGAATACCGGTGGGGTCAGCGGAGGACTACCACTTTTTGAAGGCGTGTATGAGTTTATGGTAGGAAATACAATCGCGAGTATGATCGCATATCTGACAGCTCAAACCGTAGATGTAAGGCTTTTTCATTTTTGGAAGAATTTAACTGGAGGAAACCATCTGTGGTTGAGAAATAATGCATCCACAATGTTTAGTCAGCTCGTAGACTCCACTGCAATTTTAACGATACTATATCTTGCCGGAAATCTTGGTGATAATGTGAACTCTGTGGCTACGCTCGTTATCCTTATTATCAATTCTTATCTCTTTAAATTCTTTTTTGCCCTTTTTGATACACCGCTCTTTTATTTAGGGGTGAGGTTTTTAAAGCATTACGATGAAGATCCTTCCGGAAATAGATTATATGAATGAAATACCTGAGGCGACCCGATAAATTTCTTTTATTCGAAATAGTATGACGAGGCAGGAAAACTCATTGGATATCTTTTTTTCTGTTCTGCTTGATCACACTCCGGCTATGTTTTTTTAAGTGATGCTCTTTTGTGGTTCTATCTTCCTCAACTAGAAAGACGATCTCGTATGGCAAGAATGTATAAAAGATAAAAAGAGAATAGACTGGAATAGTGAGCGAAAAATGAGAGTGAGATTTTGGCTTCTCATCTGATTTTTGAAGTCAAAATTTTGCTACTCGCTCATTGCACTCATTCAGAAATCAGAATCAGTCCGGATTTTATTGTCACTTTTTGATACTTCTGTCTTTTAATTGGATGAAAGGTTTCTTAGGCACATTGGTAAAGACCTCTCAGGGCGCTTATAATGCGAATGTTAACAGCACAGAAGTTTTAGCAAAAATTGTGAAATTAATTTCAAAAAATACTTGCGGTGAATAGGGTTCAGCCCCTATCTTTGTAATCCTTTCAAGGAAACGAAAATCGCTGACCAAACAGATGTTTAGTCAGCCTTTTTTTTCGCTGAAAGTTTTGTTCTTAGACATAATGAAGTATAGATCAGATTGTTTGTGCGA
>CERJ01019871.1_pt1 | contig 22332 bp, 20 predicted proteins | sample 530781 | NCBI WGS metagenome assembly CERJ01 (sample SAMEA2620967, study PRJEB7988) | marine metagenome | biome: marine biome (ENVO:00000447); feature: deep chlorophyll maximum layer (ENVO:xxxxxxxx); material: "saline water (ENVO:00002010), including plankton (ENVO:xxxxxxxx)" | depth 30 m
GAGGGTGCGATTTCGGATTAAAGCCGAATAAAAAAGCCGCTTCTTTTCGCAAGGAAGCGGCTTTTTTTATGTTGAGTGTTTTTTAAAGGATTTAGTTCTCCAGGTTTAATCCTGCATCCAGTGCTTTTTCGATGCGGGTGTTCACTTCGCGAAGGTGTGCTTCGGTGTAGGCATCAAAATTATACGGTGGAGTTAGCCTTCTGCTAATGCGTTGGTTCACATCTGTAAGCTGTGCACGCGCAACCGAACGCGCATCAGCCGGCATATCGGATGGAGCATCTGTGACGATCTCGATCATTTCATCCAGGTAGGCACGCTGCAGATCCCGACGGTTACTGCTAATATCAGAGCCAGGTGCCGACCAAACTTCACTCCAGATAGCGTTGGTAAGTGAACTCATGAGCTCCGGAATGGTGACGGTGTTTTCCTGCCCAAATTTAACTTCCGTATCGCGGATACGGGAAAGTCGGGTTCCATCCAGAAGCTGACTCAGCAATGAAGACTGAATTCCGATCAGGTAATCATGCAGCGGATAGTCGATACGACCGCGGTAGGTCATGGAATTACCCCAATGACTCCACCGGTTGGCGCCAAACTGCTGATATACTTCCTGTGGAAGATCAAAGGCATCTTCATCAAAAGCATAGTCGATGATCATGTTAAGTGCTTCTTCCTGCTCCTCCTTTTCGATGGCCACAAATGGCATGCGTCCATCAGGATCCCCCACATGGTCACGATACTGATACTGTCCGCCAATGTATTTCACGGCCGGCGCCAGTGCGCGGGTATATTGAAAAAAGTAGGTGTTGAAAAGGTCGGTGGCCTCATAATAGGGCACGTTATCAGCCAGGGCAACTTCAGGCAATTCCGGAATCAATCCACGGATCAATTCTGCCCGGTTCTTACCCCACTGTAGTGGATCTTCGCCAAGATCAAAAACGTTTATATGAGGATCGACCGCAGAAGAACCACGAGCATCGCCATCAGTACCGTATGCATGTCCCGGCTGGGCGGCCTGACGTGCAATTTCTTTAGCTTTTTCAGCATCCGGAGTATAACCGTAACTGATCACCCAGCGATCATAAGAGCCCACCCCGGGATTGTAGTAGTATCCGTCGTTTTCCATTCCATCCGGCGAAATATTCACTGTGGGATATTCCATGGCTGAACTGAAAACGCCCTTTTCTTCGCCCCATTCTTTGTCATAGAGTTTATCTAATGGGGTATCTACAGAAGAGCGAAAGTTGTGGCGAAGGCCTAAAGTATGACCGACTTCGTGCATGGTCACCCATCGGAAAAATTCATCTACAAATTCATCAGGAACAGGACTACCGGGCTCCATTTTACCTCGTGCCATCAGGATTCCTTTTGCCATTTGCATCTGCATGTTCAACTCAGTGTAAAAATCAGCAGATTCTCCGCCGAGGCTCAGGTGATTCAGCTCCTCTTCAGAAACATTGAAGATCTGGTCGATTGCAGCACGGGGCTCCACCAGCTCACGATAATCATCTTTGGTGCCGAGGATCATATTAGCTTCAAAAAGGATATCGGCATCCAGGATTTCGCCGGTGCGGGGATCAACAACAGATGGTCCAATAGCGCCATATCCTGCCTGATCAGATACATTCCAGCGCAATGTTGGGTAGCGAATATCTCCGGCTTCAGCTCCTTCCGGTAACATTTCGGCTTGAACAGCATTTCGGAAACCAGCGGCCTCATAGGCATCTGACCAAGCTTCCACGCCTTCCATCATGGCTTCTCTGTATTCAACAGGCACAGTATGATCGATGTAATAGGTGATCGGTTTTACAGGGTCACAAAGACCGTCAGATCCGGGTTCGCCATCACACTCTAACCTCCATCGGTTGGCATAACGCTTGAAAAAGGTTTCATCTTCAACAGTAAAATCCTTGTGAACCGTCAGAAAGTACCCGGCGCGGTCATCGGCAAGGCGGGGTTCCATGGGAACTTCAGGCAGTGCCGTCATGCTATAGAAAATAGATACGGGAATATATCGGGCATCTGCTACGGTGCGGGGAGCAGAGCTTCCTCCATTTTTAAAAGTAAGACTGGCTTCGATGTTGCTGTTCTCAGGATACGATTTAACGAGGTTCAGATAACTGCGCGATTTATCAAAAGAAGCACGACCAGGTTGTCCGGGTCGTTCTGCTACTGCCCGTTCCACCGACTGTCCAATTCCTGAGAAGTCAGAAACAAACCAGTCATACACGTTGATCAGCATCACGCTATCCTTGTTAGTTGCCTCCACGCTGGCGGTTTCTAAAACAGAATTTCCATAGGTAAGGTCAACCGCTTTTGCTTCAGGGGTTCCTTCTTTGGCGGTATACTGATAGGGTTTTTGAACCAAAAATATTTTGCCCTCTCTTTGTTCAAGCGACAGGAGAAGAGCTTTTCGGTTCAGCATTAAACCTCCAAAAAGAAAAGAAGATCCAATACCTTTAGAGATCTCAATATTCATTAAGAAATCAGTATTGAGCTGCTCTTTGGTCAGCGCTATATACAGGGCGTCATCGGTTCGGTAAAAGTCTAAATAGCCTTCAATATGATCGGCATCTTTGGTGAGTTCAGTAAATTTATCTTTCTCTTCGGCATCTTTGTCCCCTTTTTGCGCAAATGCAATCGAGGGAAGCAGTATCAAAACGCCTAGAAACAGGAGTAGCTTTTTCATGATATATCTTCAGTTTGTTAAAATTTAATGGTATTGAATTAGTCAATATTTGGCGTATAAGCAATGGAGCTCACAAAGTTTCACATAATGAGAATCCACGAGATCAATTCAAAGGGAGGTATTTTGGTTTTCAGGATTACATTTTACATTATGTGCCTCAAATTCGGAATACAAAAAAGTATAGGGTACAATAGCTATGAAAAATGTTTTGATCATGATGGTGGGGCTTCTCTTTTTAGGATCATGTAATGTTTTTGCTCAGGATCTGAGCTGGGAAGAATATAGGCAGCAACGTCAGGAGCAGTTAAGTGAATATGAAGCTGTACAGGATTCAGGATTGTTTGCCAGTGAAGCTGAATATGAAGCATACGTGTATCAGCAGGAAATGGAGTACCAGCAGTTCCGGGATGAAATGGAGCGGAAGTGGGGAGATTTCAAAGAACGCACCAAGAAAAATTGGGTGGAATACAAAAAAGGCGGGAAAGTGCGCTGGGATGTTGACTTTGAAGAAGGTCAGGGCACGGTTGAGGTTTTGGCAGATGAAAGCGATGATGAGGAAAGCTTAAAAAAAGCAGTTGCCGAAACGATCGCGGAAATGATCGACAGCCGTGGTTCGGAAACAGAAATGCCGGATGAAGAAAGTGGTGAGAAGGAAGATGTGCTACCTGAACCTGTGTTGAGTGATCAGATCGATATTCCGGAAGACATGGATACCCAACAATATGCGGAAGAAGTATCCGATCAGGCAGAAATAAAGGAAGTTCAGGGTGAAGATGGACAGGTGAGACAAGTAGCGGTATTAAATCTTGCCCTGGTGCCTGATCATCTGCGAACTCGAGCCGAGAAATTCCGGAGTGAAGTAGAATCCTATTCCAACCAATATGATCTTGATCCTACCCTGGTGTTGGCGATCATTCATACCGAATCGTTCTTCAATCCAATGGCAAAATCGCATGCCAATGCACTTGGGTTGATGCAAATTGTGCCACGAACCGCAGGTCGCGACGTGTATCGGGTTTTAAATGGAGAAGATGCTATACCTTCTTCAGATTTTCTTTTTCAACCGGACCAAAATGTGCTTTTCGGATCCACGTACATCGATATTCTGATGAATCGGTATATGAGAGGCATTGATAATAAAACCGTACACGAGTATTTGGTGATCTGTGCCTACAACACCGGGGCTGGAAATGTGGCCCGGGCTTATATAAACACAACCAATTTCAACAATGCCCGGGATAAGATAAATGGAATGAGTCCCCAGGAAAACTACGACTACTTACTGGCCAACCTCCCCTGGGATGAGACCAAAGATTATCTGAAAAAAGTAACGGAACGAAGGGCGCAATACCAGGAATGGTTATCCGGATCTGAGTGAGGGGTTGCCGTTACAAGTGAGAATTATTGCAGAAATAATTGCCCTGCAGTCAGGTTCTTATTATCTTTGATGCTCTCAAATTTTTATGCACCCGTAGCTCAATTGGATAGAGTACCTGACTACGAATCAGGCGGTTGGAGGTTCGAATCCCCCCGGGTGTACTTTTAGAAGCCACTTAATTTTAAGTGGCTTTTTTATTATCTGCACTTTTCTCGAACAAGATCCGGCTTATCTCAGAGAAATAATTTTAGAGTGGTTGTTTATATTTTCCAGAAATCACCTTTCAGGCTTTTTAAAAGCTGATTTTAGTCTGAAAATATTTTTTAAAAAAAAGTGTAAGGAATTGCTTTGAGATTGCTCTAACTAAGTGGTTAAGAGAGAGACATTTTTGGGTTATATCGGGGGTACTAATGCAACCACCCTCACCTTTAAGTAGGTGAGGGTGGTTTTTTTATGGCCAGATTTCAGAGGAAGATCAATTGGCAGGTATATTATCCACTCAGTAGATAGTTGTTGTTGATGGCAGAAACCCTTTATTTCTTTCAATAAACTTCTACAGTATTAAATAATTCATTTTATGAGACGGGTACCTAAATTACTTGAGCTGAATGCCCTTTCAATCACACTGTTTTATTTAATTTTTGCTACGCTTTGGATCTTACTGTCCGACCAGCTCTTGATCTGGATCACCAACGATCCTCAACTCATTTCCCAGTATCAAACCCTGAAGGGGATATTCTATGTGATCATGACGGGGGCTTTTCTTTTCTACCTGATCACTTTGAGTAACAAAAAAATTGAGAACGAAAAGAAACGAACGGACAAGGCCCTGAAGGTTACCATGACGGCCACATGGTCTTTGGATCTGGATAGCGGGAAGATCAAGCGCTCTGAGCATTATCATGAACTGTATGGTTTGCCGAAAAAACCTAAAAAGGATGAACAGGAATATTATTTCTCTGCAATCCATCCCGAAGACCAAGATGATGTTCGCCAGAAGCTTGACCTGGTGAAGAAGGGCGAAGCCGATAGTTTTAATGTTGATTACCGTGTGAAATGGCCCGACAATTCCATTCATTGGCTGAGAAGTCAGGCCACACTGATTCCGGAATCTGAGTCACATTTTGCAACTCTGGCCGGAGTAGTGAAGGATGTCACAGCTCAAAAAGAACTGGAAGAGAAGTTTGCCCGGGAAAAAGAACTTTTTGAAAGCATCTTCCAGAATATCCCAATTATGATAGATGTGAACTCTCCTGATATCACCTCTATAAGAGTGAACAAAGCGTATGAAGATATTACGGGATGGACTCAGGAGGAGATCAGGGATAAGAATATCATGAAAGAGGTTTATCCTGATCCTGCAACACGTGAAAAAGCAAAACAGGTTATTGATGAGGCCAATGGAGAATGGCATGAGTTTGAAACATTGACAAAAGAGGGCGAAAAACGTATACAGCGCTGGGCAAATATCCGTCTTTCGGATGGCAGTACCGTTGGGATTGGCCTGGATGTTACCGAACAAAAAGAGCTGCAGAGGATGCATGAAAGAGACCGGCGTGAACTGCAAAAAGTGTACGATAACATTCCTGTATTTGTAAGTTTGTATAAAGGCCGGAAGGAAGTCCACCGGATAAATAAATATTTTGAAGACGTCATTGGGTATAAAGACGAAGATCTAACTTCTGCTGACCTGGTGTTTGAACTGATTCCGGATCGGGATGACCGCATAGAAGCGGAAAGACATTTAGAAGAGGCTGATGGCAGTTGGCTGGATTTTAAATTGACCACAAAGTCTGGCGATATTATTGATACCACATGGACGGTGATAAAAGTAACCAGTTCCCTCAAAATGGGAATTGGTATCGATACCACCGAGCTGAAGCAAAAAGAGCGAGAGCTGAAAGACCTCAATAAGCGGTACAAAAATGCCGAAAAACTGGCCAGACTGGGGCATTGGAAACGAAACCTGAAAACAAATAAGTCAGTCGTCTCTACCGGGTTTTTTGAGATCGCAGATATGGACCCTGAAAAAGAGACGATTACTTTTGATGCACTCAAAGATATCGTCCATGAAGAAGATTGGGATGATTTTGTAAGTAATGTTGAAAAAGGAATTGAGAAGGGTTCTAACGACTTCCATTATCGGATCGTGGGACAAAGGACGGGCAATGTGAAGCATATTCATGAGCTTGAAAAGGTGGAATATGACGAGGATGGAAAGCCGGTCATATTAAGTGGTACTATTCAGGATATTACAGAGGAACTGGAATATCAGCGGAGATTGCAGGAGCTCACCAATCGGTACAGGCGTGCAGAAGAAATTGCCACTTTTGGGCACTGGCAGCGAAATGTACAAACCGATGAAGCGGTGTGGTCGCAGGGATTTTATGATGCGGTTGGTCTTGAGCCAGGCGAATATGACACGAGCTATGAGTCGTTAATAAATATGATTCACCCCGATGACCGTGAAATATTTGACACTGCTTTTAAAGAAGCTCTCGAAACCGGCTCTTTGAATGTCAGGTACCGTATCATCAAACCGACTACGGGAGAGGTTGGATATTATCATGAGCTGGCACAAACGGAATATGATGAAGAAGGGGAGCCCTTATTGATAAGCGGCACTATTCAGGATGTAACTGAACGGGAAGAATTCCAGATCAAGCTCAACAAGCGAAATGAATTCATTGAGACTACGCTCGAAAATTTACCCATTGGGGTAGCGGTCAATCAGATTGATTCGGGGGAGGCCACTCTTATGAATTCCAAATTTTCAGAGATATACGGATGGCCAAAACAAGTCATGAAGAATGTGGATACTTTTTTTGAAAAGGTCTATCCCGATGAGCAGTACCGCAGAAAAATGATGGACATGGTTCGTGCGGATATGGCTTCAAAAGATCCTGAACGAATGTCATGGAAGGGCATCGAGATCACAACCAGTTCCGGAGAAAAGCGAATTGTGAACGCTAAGAATATTCCTGTTTACGACCAAAACCTGATGATATCTACCGTGGTGGATGTGACTGCACAGGCAGAGGCGGAAAAAAGATTAGCGGAGTCGGAACACAACTACCGGCTGTTATTTCAGAAGAGTCCGCAGCCCATGTGGATCTTTAATCCTGAAGATCTGGCTTTTGTTGAAGTGAATAATGCTGCCGTTAAGCATTATGGATATAGCCGAAAGGAATTTCAGCAAATGAATATTTTGGATATTCGCCCCGAGAGTGACCGGGAAGAAGTAAAAGCAGATATAGAGAAGCCCAATCACTTGAAGTTAGGTGTTAATAAAGAATGGCGACATATTAAAAAGAATGGCGAACTGATCTATGTAACCATTGCCGGTTCTGATATTGACTATTTTGGCAATAGCTTCCGGTTAATTCTTGTGAATGACATCACCAAACAGAAAGAAGCAGAGGCCATGGTGCTGTCGTCGCTGGTAGAGGGAGAAAACAAAGAGCGTGCACGAATTGCTCGAGAGCTGCATGACGGATTGGGGCAATACCTGGCTGCGGCAAATATGAATTTTGATGCGGTCCAAAATGATCTTCAGAAACTTGATGAACGCCGGCAAAAACAGTTTAAAAAAGGATTAACGCTACTAAAGCATGCTGTCACTGAAACGGCTCAAATATCCAGAAACCTGCTGCCACGTGTAGTTCATGATTACGGACTTGCCCTGGCAATTGAGGCTTTGATAGACAATTACAGCAGTAATTCTGATATAGAAATTACGTATTATCACAATATTGATGGCGTGAAATTGCCCCGTAAAGTGGAGCTGAATCTTTACAGGATCGCACAGGAAGGAATTTCAAACGCCATTAAGTATGCCGAGGCTAGTCAGATCAATGTGCAGCTCATAAAGGATGAACTTGATTTGATTCTCTCGATTGATGATAATGGCAAAGGTTTTGATTTGTCGGCCCCGGATTTTAAACCCGGGTTGGGACTTCAAACCATAAAAACAAGAACAGGGGCTCTCGGTGGGGATCTTGAACTAGAGAGTCAGCCAGGTAAAGGTACATTTTTACATATAATTGTTCCTATTGAGCAAAACTCTTAACAGATAATAATTATGCCCAATATTCGCATCGCTGTTGTAGATGATCATGAAATTGTTCGGGATGGTATAAAGATATTACTTGAAGACGAACCCGGAATGGATATTGTTTTTGAGGCTGAAAATGGAAAAAAAGCCGTCAACAATTGTAAAGAAGATACTCCGGATCTGATCATCATGGATGTCACCATGCCGGAAATGGATGGAATACAGGCTACAAAGATCATCAAAGACAAATATCCAGACGTCAAGATCTTGGCATTAACGATGTTAAAGGAAGATCAACACATCCGGAAAATGATCAAAGCGGGAGCTTCCGGATATCTTCTTAAAAGTTCGGGCAAAGAAGAGCTCATCAAAGCGATCAACAAAATTATGGATGGCCAGCACTATTTCAGTGACGATGCCACCCAGGCTATCCTGCAGGAATTGGTAAGTCCTGAAGTGAAATCAACCCGCGAGCCTGAACAGGTAAATATTACCGACCGGGAAATGGAGGTGTTGCAACTTATCGTAGATGAGTACACCAATCAGGAAATTGCCGATGAATTGTTTGTGAGCGTTCGAACAGTAGATGCCCATCGCCGAAACCTGCTTCAAAAAACAGGGGCTAAAAACACTGCCGGATTAGTTAAATATGCGATCAAGAATAATTTGTTTGACGGTTAAAACAACGTAGTCTGATCCAAGTCTTCTTTTTGCGCTTGTTCAATTTTGGGATCATCGGTATGGGTGTAGGTATTCAGCATTTCCGGTAAAAACCGTTTTTCGTAAATCCTCCTTGAAATGCCGTGTAAGGCTTTTTCTCCTCTTGGAGTGATGCGTAAAAAGCCACTTTCGTCCTCGTCAAAAAAACCGAATGAACGCAGGTCATTTACGATCAGGTAAGCAAGTTTCTCGGTTACGCCCGATTGCTTTTCTACATACTCCCGGTGAGGCGGCTCGTCCTCGCTGACGTAAACCAACCCAAGAATATTGAGTTCAACGTCGGTGAGCGGAAATCCCTCGGAGCCCTTGGTTAGTAAATTGTCCCATGTTTTTTGGGAATAGTGGAGCCCAAACCATGACTTGGCTTCTCTAAGTAAAACGCCACTTTTGGCGCAGGCAATGTATTGTCCGGCAGAAGCTTTTTTAGGTTCGCCACGCGTCCGAAACAGGTTCACCATGGTCGCCAGATCCAGCTCGTGGATGTTGGGAGGGTATCTAAAATAAAAATCGCTTCGTTTTTGCATGGGCTTCAGCCTGTCTTTCGCTTATTAAAAGCACAAATTGAATCTACAAAATTTTTTGTAAAGCCACGATAATCACAAGGCGCCGTATTTTAGCCTTGTCGCTAATCAAGATACATCTCTGCCACGTGCAGGAGTTTTTGCAGATCTTCGACCCGTTCCAGTTCTTCTTCCCGCTCGTAACTGTGTATGAGATTGCGAATGCAGCGTAACAGAATATCGAGGTTGGTTGCGATCTGGAAGTGCTCCGGACGGGGTTCAATGTTGTTCTTTTTCAGGAAAAAGTAACACTGATCGTAAGTCACAATGGCGCCATCATCATATGGATCTATGAGCACTTCCTCTTTATCGCCCACAAAATTCAGCATAAAATGAATAGGCATATTGATTCCAAAAAAAGGCATTTCAAGTCGGTGTGCTATAAACATCACCACTAAACTCAGTGATATCGGAAGGCCTTTTCGGCGATCAATAACTGTATTCAAAAAGCAATTTTCCGGCGCATGGTAGTTATTGGGGTCGCCTCTGAAATGGAGGTCCTCGAACACAAATTTAAGCAAACGTTTCATTTTGCGTTTTTCATCCAGGCGGTACTTTATCTGCGGTTCCACCATTTTTGCAAACTGATCCAGTTTTTTCCGGTATTCTGAGGTCCGTAAGGTAGGGTCCTCAAAGCGAGCCAGCGTGAAAATTGCTTTTTCGAGAGATCTGCGTGTTTTTAAGCCTCCCTCCAATACCTCAATAAAGTCTGTTTCCAGTGTTTCAAAAGTAAGCTTGTGGATCACATCACCTACTTTTTCCTTTGCTTTTCGTTCGCTCAGTTCGGCCCGGTATTCATCCAGCAGAGGTACCGCATTTTCTCCCAATTCCTGAAGCCTGCTTTCCACACTCTGCTGCACAAATGGATCAGGATCATCCATTAAAAAAAGCAGCGATTCAATTTCATTTTTTGAAGTCATACATCATCTCTTTTTCTTGGCTACCCAAGATATCCATTCATATATACAATTACTTCTTATAAATGCCACAGCGAACCGTTATATTTCACGGCTCTGTTCAACAACTAACCCAACCCGTTTATGGATATAAATGTTTCTTCTGAGATCGGACACCTGCAGGGGGTCATTGTTCACACTCCCGGTCACGAGGTTTCGCTGGTAAATCCGGAATTAAAAGATGAACTGCTTTTTGATGATATCATTTTTGAGGAAGACGCTCGTGGCGAACACCTTGATATGCTGGATGTTTTCAAAGCCGCTATGCCTGCCGATGGAGAAGTGATCGAGATCGTAGATCTGTTTCGTGAAGTGTTTTTACAGGCAGATGCCCGCGCTTATTTCATTGAACAGCTGGTGAAAGAATTTCCTGAAGAGAACCTTCATGTCATTGAAAAGGAGCTCTTAAAGCTGGAGGAGCAGGATCTGCTGGATTTTGTGACCCAGGGACATCTCAAAAATTCCAAAGGATTTACGCTTCACCCTTCCCCAAATCTATTATTTACGCGTGACCTTGCTGCAGTGGTGGGTGATTCCATTTTGGTTTCCCGGGCGGCCAAAAAAGCCCGGCTTCGGGAATCGCTGCTGATGGAGACGGTAGTACAATTTCACCCAATGTTTGCCAAGGTGAATGAAAATGCGATCCGGATCTCCAGTCATCAATCCATTGAAGGTGGTGATGTGTTGGTGGTTTCCAATAAGCTGGTTTTAATTGGGATGAGTGAACGTACTTCCTTCAGCGGCTTGATGAAGGCAACTGAAGGATTATTGAATAGTGGGGTTGAAACGGTTCTTGCGGTAGATATTCCCAAGCAACGCTCGTCCATGCACCTTGATACAATTTTCACTTTTGCCAGCCAAAACGAGTGTATCGCTTTCCCTCCGGCAATCCTGGAGCAACAAGATAATGTTGTAGCTTTATTTAAAGATGGCGATTCCATTAAAACGGAAACCCGAAGTTCGTTGAAAGTTGGTTTGGAAGAAGCAACGGGACAGCAGTTTACCTTCATTAAATGCGGAGGCGAAGACCGCACCAATCAGTTTCGCGAGCAGTGGACCGATGGCGCCAATGTTTTTGCCCTTGCCCCGGGAATAATTGTGGGCTACGAGCGTAATACCAACACCTTTAACACCTTGGTCGATCATGGCTATGACCTGATGACCCAATTCGAGTTCATAGAAGAATTTGAAAACAAAGAATTCAACCCAAATCCTGATCAAAAAATTGCGATCAGTTTTCAGGGACATGAGTTATGCAGAGGTCGTGGCGGGGCGCGCTGTATGACGATGCCAATTTCAAGAAAGCCACTATAATCCAAAACTGAGGGAGACGATTGAATCCGAATCCATTCCGGGAAGAAGTAGACACAGATTTTGAAGTACTGTCAAAAGAGGCAGAATCCAAGAACAAGCTCGATAAAAAAACAATTCTGAAGCACACAGGATTGTTTTTGCTTACGTTGATCTTTGTAACCCTGACCGGTGCTAATTTTGTTGGTCTGGACCCTGTGTTCTTCCCGTTCGGCATCCCGAATTCCACAGATATTTTGCGGGGATTACTATTTGCAGGATTGTTACTCGCTTTTCTGACCTTTCATGAGTTTGGGCATTATTTTGCTGCCGTGAAGCATAAGATCGAGGTTACTCTGCCGTACTATATTCCCATTCCGCTGGGTGTTGGAACGATGGGGGCGGTGATCCGCATCAAAGAGCGTATTAGAAAAATGCATCAGTTGTTTGATGTGGGCGCTGCGGGTCCGGTTGCAGGATTCATTGTAGCACTTATAGTTTTGATGGTGGGTTTTGCCACCCTTCCTGATCCCGGTTACGTGGAGAATTTTGCCGGCCATGAGGAGTTGAAAGAATATGTTGCGCAGCATGGAACCTATCCTGACTTTATCACCGATGAAGTGGAAGATCAGGGGGTGCTCACCATTGGAAATACGATTCTGTATACGGCCCTGGCTTCTTTGTTTGAAAATGTACCGCCAATGTGGGAGATGTATCACTTCCCTTTTTTATTTGCAGGATGGCTTGGCCTCTTTTTTACAGCATTGAATTTAATGCCGGTCGGTCAGCTTGATGGCGGTCACATCTTATATTCACTTATTGGCCACAAAAAACACAATATCGTAGCGCGGGTTTTCTACGCATTTCTTACCGCTCTTGCAGGAATTGAGGTGGTTCCGGTGATCCGGGAATTGCTCTCGAACTACCTGGATGTACCCATAGCAGAATGGCTGATTTGGGGGATGCTGGTTTACTTTCTGATGAGCAAGGCGTTCGTTCGCGCAGATAAAACCTGGATTCAGGGAATGGCCATTTTGTCGATCGCATTAACTGCGGGCTACACCATCGTGACTGGCGGGATTGAACCCGGCAAAGGATCGTTTATCTGGCTGGTATGGAGCTTTTTTGTAGCTTTTGTGGTTAAAGTAGAACACCCGCCGGTGGATATTGAAGAGAAATTATCTCCAACACGACGTGTGATAGGATGGCTAAGTATGCTTATCTTTTTACTCTGTATTAGTCCGAACCCAATTTTTATGAATTAATGAACACTATGAGAATTTTACTTATTTCCCTTTTAGCCTTTGGCCTTACCGCCGCTTGTTCTCAATCTGAAACTCAGAAACAGAATGCTGCTGAGCTTACTTTAGAAGAGCAAGTTGAGCAGTATATATCCAACGCCAATTTTGAAGCTGCCGAGCAAGCCGTTGAAGAAGCAGCTCCTGAAAATGCTCAGGAATTAAAAGAACAGATCCATCTCCAGCATGGCATCCACCTGATCTACAATGCGGATCCTTCCCAAATGAGAGAAAGTGCCAATAATGCACTGCGCGAGTTTATCAAGGTACTAGAGATCAATCCGGAAAACGAAAAAGCCCGTGCCGAAATTGACCAGATCTTAGCCATCTATCGCAGCTTCCCTGATCGTCAGCCCGAACAGGAGATATTAGACGAATTAGAAGAAATGGGCTTCCAGGTATAAATAAGCCTTTTGTAAACACAACATCCCAGGCTCTATGAGCAACGAAAAGAAAACAACACCTACCATCCAAAATCGGAAAGCCCGCCACGACTATTCTGTGGAGGAAACGTATGAGGCAGGCTTGGTTTTGAAAGGAACCGAAGTGAAATCGCTGCGGCAGGGGAAGGCCAGTTTTGCGGATACCTTTGCCTTTATACAAAACGGAGAGGTTTTTTTGCGGGATATGTATATCAAGCCCTACGAGCACGGCTCCTATTACAATCACAATGAAACCCGCCCGCGAAAGCTGTTGCTCAACAAAAGAGAGATCCGTGAGCTTGAAAAAGCAACGGAGCAAAAAGGCTACACCATCGTTCCGCTAAAGCTCTACTTCAAGAAAGGAAACGCCAAAGTACTTATTGGCGTAGCTAAAGGTAAGAAGCAATTTGATAAGCGAGATTCCATCAAAGAAAAAGATGTGAAGCGACAGATAGAGCGCAATGTGAAAGGGAATTATAAGATCAATATGTGATCTCGAGGGTGTCCTGACATGAAAGGATGTGCTAATATTTTATTCCAAATCAGAGCACTTTCACGTCAGAAGTTTTTGAACGCACCTATCCGGCAAGATCCTATCTGCTAATCAGCAAAAAGTTGACTCTACACCAGGTCACGAACTGCCGGACCTGTGTTTTCCTAGTGAATCTAAATTCAAGCTATTCTCAAAAATCTGTTAGGAAGTGATCATGGTACTTGGTCAACGGCATTGCTATGATGTTGATCTGCGGATATAGCCTGTAAAAGCACACTCCATATGTTTAATAACATAGAATCTCCGCTGCTGATTCAAAAATATACAGGAGTACTTATGGGTTAAAGGCTGATATACAATCGTTTATTGCGTAATGGTAGGGTGGCAAAGCGGGTGCTTTAAAAGCTTAACTAAACATCAATGTGTGCCGATAATCAGGGGACTAAAACAAAACAGCTTTAGGAAACACGTATGAAGACAAAGAAAAAAGCTCTGTCGATAGAAGTGTTTAGCAAAATATACTAACTACAAAACCAATACGTCATGGTTAAAAAAATACTACCAGCAATAACTTTTATAATTCTTATTGCTATGGCTGGTCCGGCTTTTTCACAGGGTTACTGGGAGCCTCAAACTAACATCACAGGATATATCTCAACGGAGTTCAATTATTTCGATGAGCTTGACGGTTATGATACAAACTATGGAGCATCTGTCGCTGAAGCAGGTATCCTTCTCACTTATCAGCCTACTTCAAATTTCACACTAAAAAGTGTATTCGTCTATCGTCCGGGTTACAACTTTGACCTGATGCTTAACGAAGCGTTTGGAGAGCTTAAAGTTTACGATGAATTGCGCTTCAAAGTAGGCCGATTCCTCATTCCGCTGAGCCCTATGAATACCTATTACTACGCACCTGTAAATACAAGTGCTACTCTGCCTATCATCATCACCAACAATGAAAATTTCCCATTAAATATTGATGGTATTTCGATCAATGGGTCCGTAGGAGATATGTTTAAGGTTAAGTATGAAGCCTTTGCAGGAGGATATACCAACTCTACCTGGCGCCCATCCGGTGCATTAGGATTCTTTGGGCAGGAAGTGCCTTATTACAAAGATCAGATCAGCTCCATGAATACCATCGATGAATCTTATAACGGTTCATACAATGTTGGTTTGGGTGGTAAAGTAAGTGTTGCTTACGATACCTATGTAGAATTAGGAGCCGGATTTTTTCAACCTAAAAAAGAACAATTACCCATTTCTGTAAGACTGCCTCAGAATGCATTGTTTGCAGGTTCTCCGGCTACGACCATTGTTACACCAACAGGTTTTGAGCGACCAACCTGGGGCTTTAACGGGAAGGTTCAATATGGTAATACTACTATTAACGCTGAATACTGGACCGGAGATGTAAAAACGGATCAGATCGCATTCGATTTTACGGGGGCAGGTAATCCCACAGTTTTATCACCGGCAGGTGATGTGGAACTGGAAGGGATTTTTGTACAGGCGAGTCATCGCATTGACCAGTTCACACCGTATGCACGTTACGAGTTTCAGCATACTAATGATGTCAAGTACCGCAGATATTCTGCAGGACTCAATTACAAGCCAAGCTTTACACGTACCGTGAAGTTGGAGTATGTACACTATGATCATTCCAGCGGGAATATCAATGGACTTGTTGCTGCATTAATCTATTCATTCTAAATAGGACCAAACAATGAACAAGTTATATTCTATCATCATACTTCTTTTGATCTCGTTTGCGACGGAAGTTTCAGCTCAATCCTATCAAGTGATCGTAAATGAATCTAATTCAACAGCCGAGATTTCAAAAGGTGACCTTTCTGACATTTTTCTGAAAAAGAAAACCAAATGGGATTACGGCTCAGCAATCACTCCCGTTGATCTGAACGCTCGTTCTGGAGTACGTGAAGCATTCTCAAAGGATATCCATGGGCGTGGTATTGGCGCCATACGTAGTTATTGGCAACAAGCTGCGTTTTCAGGGGCGGGAACTGCTCCGCTGGAAAGATCCGGAGATGCCGAAGTCATTGATTTCGTAAAGTCCAATCCGGGCGCAGTAGGCTATATCTCTGCTGATACTGATGCTGCAGGAGTAAAAGTCCTTAGCATCAACTAATAACTTCTAAAGCTCCGGGTGTGTCGAAAAACTCATCCGGAGATTTTCCCGATCCGGGGTGCATACAAATTGGAGATAGAGCAATGAACATATTTAATAACATAAAACTTCGATATAAGATCCTGACTTTCCCCATCATATTTGTGATGGTGGTTGGAGTGATATTTTATACAACCCAATGGAGTAATACTGCCATCGGAAATGAACTGGATACCGTGCAGTATTCATACATCCCATACAACGATTTCACAAATAAAATGAAATCAACTCAAACTGAGATCCAGAAAGCACTTCAGGATGCTGTGGCCGCTCAGGATAGCTCAAAGATCGCGCAGACCGAAATTCTGGCAAGCGTATTTGTTAACCTGGCTGATAGTGCCAAAGCCGTAAAAGCGGATGAAGATTATGCGCTATTAGACAGTACTATAGCCTCATTCAAAAGCTACTACAAGTATGGAGTTACCGCCTCTTCGCTGATGATCAAGCAAGATTTTTCAGAAAAAGTAAGCACTAACGTACAGGCGATGATCACAGAACTGGATGTTCTTAAAGGCTTACTCGGGCGTGTTTCGAGTCAGGAGGTAAGTATTGCATTCGATAATGCCCGTGCAGAATTGACCAACCTTAAGGATACGATCAATTTGGTACTGCTTATCAGCCTCGGCGTATTCCTTACTTTGTCGATCTTTTTATCACAGGCAATTTCAGGAGCACTTAAGAAAACGGTAGAAAATCTTCGTTTCCTTGCTGAAGGGAAGCTGGATATTCAGGTTGCTAAAAAATACCTGAAACGAAAAGATGAGATCGGTGATATATCTAATGCAGTAAACAGTCTTGTTTCTCAGCTGCGGGATGTGATCCTAGGAGTACAGAGAGAATCAGAACAGATCTCTGAGATCAGCAGGCAACTTGAAGAAACTTCCAATCTCATGGCCAGAGGTTCAAGTGAGCAGGCAGCATTTGTTGAGGAAGTGTCAAGTACCATGGAGGAAGTTACGGCAAATATCAGCCAGAATGCTGAGAATGCGCAACAAACAAACCAAATTTCGCGCGAAGCCAATGTTCAGCTGAAAGATGTTGGAGATAAATCGAAGGAAGCTATCGCGGCAAATAAAACGATCACAGACCGCATCAATCAGATCAATGAGATCGCATTTCAAACCAATGTATTGGCACTGAATGCAGCAATTGAAGCGGCACGTGCCGGGGATGCCGGTAAAGGATTTGCGGTAGTGGCTACCGAAGTTCAGATGCTGGCCGAGAAGAGCAAAACGGTTGGTATTGAGATCGTTGAGCTCACCCAAAAAGCATACGACCTTTCCTCTGAAGCAGGTGATGTTATGTTTGAAACGATCCCAAAAATGGAAGAAACATCACAGCTGGTAAGTAAAATTTCTATTGCCAGTGATGAGCAAAGTCACGGAGCTAGACAGGTGAATGAGTCGATGCAGCAGTTAAATGTACTGGCTCAAAACAGTGCCTCTTCCAGCGAAGAATTGGCAGCTTCTGCCACGGAACTTAAAAAGCAATCTGAGCGACTGAAACAGTCTATTGCCTATTATCAACTAAATGAAGATCCGCGGAATGCCCGGTCGAATGCATTTCTCAAAGAACATTCTGGGGGTGGTTACAAAGCGAATGGTCATCCGGCAGAAGAATTCGATTTGGAGTTTGAGCTCAACTAAGTGAGTGTATACCTATAATAAGTAATGCAAGACAGTCAAAATGATCTGAAAAACCTGTGGGAGTCTTTCCGTATTGGAGGAGCCCTGCAGGTTTTTTTATGTCTATATGTTGAGGTTCTGATTGTTTTTATCCATTTACCGGTACAATTGTTATAATCCGTCATGGATCAGCACATTGGAATGATATGGAAATTAGGCGCTGCCCTTGCCATTGGATTGCTCATTGGGATCGAGCGAGGTTGGCATGGTCGTGGCGAAGATGAAGGCGATCGCATTGCCGGGATCCGCACCTTCAGTCTGTCCGGTTTGCTGGGTGGCGTTTGGGCGATTCTCATTCCCTACACCGGGGAGTGGATCCTGGGGCTTGTGTTCATAGCTTTTACCGGGCTGATCATCGCTTCCTACGTTTTCGAACAAAAAGTGCTGGACGAACAGGATATTGGTATAACCACGGAAGTGGGACTGCTGCTCACATTTTCGCTGGCCGCTTGGGCTGCTTTGGGACATCAGATCGAAGCGCTGGCAACGGCCGTGGTTGTTATGACTTTGCTCAGTGTAAAACCGGTACTCCACAGCTGGCTTCAAAAAATTGAAGTGGATGTGATCTATGCCGGTATCAAGTTGCTCATTATTTCGGTGATCTTACTCCCTCTTTTGCCAAACCAGGGATATGGTCCGTGGGAGACGCTGAATCCATATTGGATCTGGTGGATGGTGGTCCTGATCTCAGGGCTTTCCTTTCTTGGATACATATTGGTGAAATATGTGGGGCAGGATAAAGGCACCTTGCTGACCTCTATCATTGGTGGACTTGCTTCCTCTACCGCAGTGACTGTAAGTCTGGCCAACTTCGCTGAACAGCAAAAAATAACAATGTCTAAATTATTTGCGGCCGGAGTGCTGATCGCTTCTTCAGTAATGTTCATTCGCGTTTATATAGAAGTAGCTGTGGTAAATCCGGAACTGCTACATCCTATTTGGATTCCGCTTACCGTGATGCTTTTACTAACCTTTGGCTGCGTATTCTGGCTCTGGAAAGGATCATCCCAAACATCCGGTGACACTTCAGAAAATCCCACCCTCGATCTTGGGAATCCCTTGCAGCTTGGCACAGCACTAAAATTTGGCGCTTTGCTTGCAGTGATACTGGTACTGGCAACGGCTCTTGAAGAATGGTTTGGAGATCGCGGTATTTACCTGCTCGCACTTATTTCGGGGCTGATGGATGTGGATGCCATCACTGTCTCATTTTCTAAAATGGCCCAGGGTGAGATCTCGTCCGTAGTTGCCATTCGCGGGATCATCATTGCCGTGGTGTCAAACACTTTGGTGAAAGCCGGTTTATTTATTTTTCTGGCGGGATGGAAAAAAAGCCGTGAACTGCTGTGGCTTATCGCCGTTATTTCTGCAGGCGGGATATTGAGTGTTTGGTTGTTTGTTTGAGATAAAGGCATATCAAAAAACAAAACCCCACTCTCATTCAAGAGCGGGGTTTTCATGTAAATTCAAGCAGGAAAGCCTGTAAGCCGGATTCTGTCGGGGATGATCATTTGTCTGTCGCGTTCCACCCGATGGCGTAACGACAAGCGGCATATACCATCTGCATGAACTTGCACCTCGCGAGGTTTGCCGTGCCCCCGCAGTTGCCCTTGGGGCGGTGAGCTTTTACCTCACCTTTTCACCCTTACCCCAACGCGGAGCGTTGGAAATTCCAAGAACCAAGTGTCAAATTCCAATGATTGATCTTTTTTTGAACATTGGAGTTTGTGATTTGAAATATTCCAGCGTTCCGCGCTGTGGCGGTTTGTTTTCTGTTGCACTGTCTATCATGATGAGATTCCTCTCATCAAGCCTCCCCTTCGCCGGCTGAACCGAATCGGGGAGCGCGATGCTTGTTGGTGTCCGGACTTTCCTCCCAGCATTTAACATGCCAAGCGATCATCCAGCTTTCCTGCAGTTCAAAGATAACGTTCATTTCACTTAAAAAATTGAGCCATATTCCACTTCTGCCCTATAGGTCATTCCCGTGCAGGCGGGAATATAAATGGAATCTTTAAATCGGCGTCACAATCCTGGAAAACAATAGGATTTCATGCAGTCGCAGTGAAATGACTTTGCTAGTTCTTTCTGAAATTCACCAAAACAGAAGTCAAAAATGCAACCACCCCGGTTACCGCAACGATCACATCAACAGTAAACGGATCCCAACTAAAACCGGTCACCAGATCCAGGTAATATTTGACGTAAGAAAGCGGAAGGTCCGTTTCGCCGAGTACGCGCTTCACCTGCCAGTGCCAGTCGGTGCAGGGACAATATCCCCAGCCGTAGAAAGCACCTAATCCCACCCACGAAAAAATGGTTGCTGAGATCACATAGAGATGCAGTTTTTGAGTCTTCTGCCATATCCAGCCCGTGAGGTTAAAGGCGATCAACCCAAAGTGAAAGATCACAAAAAAGTAATCCAGTGCGTGATAAAGGAGATCCGGCATAACAATATTGTTTATTCTCGCTTCCGGTTCATGAACTTTTCTACCCGGCCGGTATGCTGTTCATCGATCCATAAGCGTGAAAAGGGTTCTACTTCGGCGTCCAAAGCTTCCTGTCGGTGAGCGGAATATCGAATCGCGCCCTCTTTGATGATCCGGATAAACTTACGGTCGTTTTTGGTGAGCTTTTCTACCCAATCAAGGGTTTCATCTTCCAGTGAATTGCCTGGGGTGATGTGCTCGATCAAGCCATGAGCCAAAACGGTTTTCGCATCATGAACTTCGGATTTCCCCAACCACTCAAGCGCTTTGGTGCGTCCTGTTTTTTCGACCAGACGAGTAAGTCCGCCCCAGCCGGGAACCAGGTAAAACCGTCCCTGGGTAAAGCCGAACCTGGCATTTGGACCGGAGATCCGGAAATCAAAAGCAAGCATAAGTTCGATGCCGCCTCCATATGCATCTCCGTTAACGCAAGCTACCGTCCAGCAAGGAAGTTGCTCTATGCGGCATAGAAGGCTCTGCATCCTTTTTGCTTTGGCTATGGCCTCCTGTTTGGATTTTATGGAATGAAATTTCTTCAGGTCTCCTCCCGATACAAAGGATTCTGTTCCTGTTCCGCTGAGGATAAGCACGCGGATGCCTTCATCTTCCTCAACCTGTGATACAAGCTTCTCCAGTTTCTCCATCACTTTAAAGTCAATGGCGTTTCGGGCATCAGGCCGGTTGATCCTGGCCCAGAGAATGTGATCGGAAATTCGTTGTTGTGTGAGTGCCATATCGGGTCTTTTCTTTCAAAATAGGAATTTTGTGGTACTTGAGAGGGATCAGAGAAAATTAATTTCAGACGGAATCGTACATGGCTCTTCAAAAAAGCGCTTACAGTTTAAAGGCAACGATTTTTTAATGTTGAGTGATTGAAAAATCCCGCTGAATGTGGCATCATTAGAGTATGAAATCGGTACAAGTAAAGAAAATAAACAAGTCACTTTCTGCAGCACATAATGATGTGCGCATTGCGCATATCCTGAACAAATATCGGGATGATGTGCTCATTACCACTTCCTTTGGAACTACCTCGGCGTTGCTGATTCACATGATCAGCCGAATTCGCCCCGATCATCCGATTCACTTCATCAATACAGGCTACCTGTTTCCGGAAACGCTGGAGTATAAAGATCAGCTCATAGAGCGATATGGTATCAACGTGGTGGATCATGTTCCGGATGAGGAGAAACATCGCATCACCAAAGAAGATAAGTTGTGGAAATCAAATCCGGATCTGTGCTGCCATTACAACAAAGTGGAACCGCTGGAAAAAATTAAAGAAGGGCATAATGTCTGGATCTCCGGATTGATCGGATATCAAAACAGTTATCGCAGTGGACTCGAGATCCTTCAGCAAAAAGATGATATCTACCGTTATTATCCACTCATCGACTGGACACCCGAAATGGTAGATGATTACTTTGAGAGCTTCGGGATTCCGCGCCACCCGCTGGAGCGCTTTGGGTTCGATTCCATCGGCTGCACGCATTGCACCAAAAAAGGAGACGGACGAGAAGGGCGCTGGGGTGATTCAGATAAAACTGAGTGCGGGCTGCACTGGTAGTTTTTAAAGCTTAAAAGGCTGCTTCGATTCTTTCTCCAGCCAGTCGAGATATTCTACATTCCCTTCATCTTCGGTTATAGTAAGTGAGAGCACTGCCGGCACTTCGTAGCTGTGCATTTCCTTGATAAGCCTGGTAACTCTTTGCACTCTTGAGTAATGCGTTTTAACAATGAGAATGCACTCTTTGTCTTCTTGGATCTCTCCTTTCCATTTGTACATGGAGGTCATGCCGTCAATAATGTTGACGCAGGCAGCCAGATTTTCTTCAAGCAGGGAGCGTCCAATTTTTTGGGCTTCAGCATGATCTGAAGTTGTAACGTAAAGCAAGCGGAGGTTTCTATACATAATGGTTTAAAATTCCACAATTAGGCTTCCAAATTCCAATGCTTTTTATGTTATAACGGGGTCTTTTTAAACGGGAGATATTGTAGCGGCACTTTCTTGGTTAAATAGGTTGAATTCAGAAAGGGAAACCATTATCTTTGTAAGCTCTGAAATTTTGCGAGAGTGGCGGAATTGGTAGACGCGCTAGATTTAGGA
>CERJ01011204.1_pt1 | contig 21937 bp, 29 predicted proteins | sample 530781 | NCBI WGS metagenome assembly CERJ01 (sample SAMEA2620967, study PRJEB7988) | marine metagenome | biome: marine biome (ENVO:00000447); feature: deep chlorophyll maximum layer (ENVO:xxxxxxxx); material: "saline water (ENVO:00002010), including plankton (ENVO:xxxxxxxx)" | depth 30 m
AGTATTTAAATCTAAATTTAAACCTGCAGCTAAATCCATAGTAGCTTTAGTTAATTGTTTGGTTTGTTCAACATTTGCTCCAAATGCTCCAATTTGCGACATTAAAACATTTGTGCTTTCATCTCCAAACACAGTTGTTTTTTGTAATTCTGATGAATACTTATCTAATGCCCTTGCACCATCTCCACCAAAAACCATAGCTAATCTTCTTACAGAATCTTCCTGTTCTCCTGCTTTTTTAACAAAATTTACAAAAGCAGTTGTAGCAAAGGTTACTGCAAATGAAGCAAGTAACATTCTGTTTCTATATATAGCTATTACTGATTGAGCTCTTGTAAGAGCTGATGAATTTGCATTAACAGCTTTAGTATTAGCACTTACTCTATGTGTTAATAACTTTTGTGTTTGAGCATTTTTTGTTTGTGTTCCGTCTAATTTTCTTTGTGCTTTAGCTAATCTATCAATAGCCTTTATAAGATTAGGAGCTCCCTTTGCTTTAAAATCTATTACTAATGCTCTTTTTGCATTTGCCATATTAAACCTTTTTATCTTTTATTTTATTTATTTGTGAAGATTCCTTTTTAGCGAATGATGATTTTATAATAAAAAAAGTATCTATCCACATCGCTGGTTGTTCTCCATAACTGCCATTATAAGGCGATATTCCTAATTCTTTACAATATATATACCTTTGTATATCTTTTTGTATATCTCTGTCAAAAACATTGTTTCTACAAGAAAAAAAAGGCAATTGAGCATTGATAGATTCAGAAACATCAAACTCCTTGCCTTTTGTATTCATTTCTTTAACTTCCTTTATTAGCAAATCGACAACATTCCAAACATCTTCTTTGCAATTAAAAGTTTTTGTTTGTCTTTTACCATTTATTAATATAGGTAGACGAGCTTTATAAGGGAAGGAATGAAATTTACAGCCTCCACAGGTTTCCCCCAAAATATTTAATTCTATTTGGAGGCTTCTTCTTCCCCCATTGTGAACATCCCTTGTAAAATTGTGAATAACTCTGTTTTTTCTTCAAAAGTATATTTGATTAAAGCTTTATCAGAAATATCTCCATCAATGCAAGTTCTTATCCACTTAGTCATTGTGCTATTCATCATTTTTACTCCAGAGAAAGAGCCATCATCTTTGTATATATATTCAACACTATCTAAAAGCATATCTCTTTCATCTAAAGTGATGTTTTTTATTTTAAGCTTTCTACCACTTTTTAACTTAACTTCCATAATCTCCTCGAATTAATTAATTATGATGTTATATCTATTGTTACTAAAGCTCCTGATCCATCAGCAGTACCCATAAATGGTAATTCAACAAACACACCACTATCTGTACTTGTATGGCTATGTCCTGTGTATTTAGCTGTTGGAATATCAAAATCTATAGTAGAACCATCTCCTATGCTAACATTAGCAGAAGTTCCTACAAGAAAATCTTCAGTAATAACTTGAGCTGTATTGTCATCTAACTTAACACTAACAGTTCCTGTAACTGATATTTGTCCACCTCTCATATAAGCACAAGGTTCTCCATTAATACTATTTACAGTTTCATATCCAACTCTTGTTGCAGGATTAGATATTGTTAATTCAAAATTATTCATAACAACATCATCTCCACCTATTTGTGAAGTTGTACAATCAAAGAATCCCTTAGTGTAATCAACTGCTGTAGCATCAGGAGATGTACTCTCTGCTCCAATAACAGGTTGATAGCCACTAAAGAAAGTACCACTTGCAGTTAATAAACCACCATTAGTATCTGGACTCATACTTAAAGTTAGTTCTTGTAATATAGCACTATGCATTAACCTATCTTTATCTGCATCAGGAGAAGATAATACAACACAAGCATACTCGCCTGTTGATGCACCTTGTTCGTATGCAACAGTTCCTTGATTTCCTAAAATCTGAACAGTTCCTGAAGGACTTGAGTCTTCGCTTACTAATTGCAATAATACTTGCAATAATGCTTGATTTTCAACTACAAGATTATCAAAAGACCAAGTAAAAGTACCCCCATTATATTTTTTGATATGATCTGTCGGTCTTAAAACTCTTTGTCCTGTTCTTTCAACATCGGCAGTTACAAAACCTTCTGAAAAATCTATATCATTAACTTCAGGAAGTCTTAACTTATATAAAGTTCCTGAAACACTATTAGCTCCAAGATTGCCTGTTTGAAGCGAAACATAAGCTTCATACTGCTTTCCCGAGTATACTGTATTGTCTAAACCAGCCATTATTCTTTTCCTCCTTTAGGCATAGAAGCCTTAATTAAGTAACCACCATCTACTAATTTTTTTGGAGGACTTGATAATTCAACTGCTTCGCCTTTTTCAAGTCGTTTAGCATTATCTTTTCCTAATCCATGCCAATCATTTATAGCAGAAAATGATTTTATTTTGTTTATTTTATATTTCATTTTTCCTCCATTTAAGAAATATTTCCTATGTAATTACATTTCCAATCCCACTCTGTAACATAAAAACCTTCATCTTCATCAGTATTTAAATCTGTACTTTCAAATCTACAGTCAATAGCTCTACTGTTATTTGCATCAGAAAGTGTCATCGTTACATTGTCGTGTATTAATGCTTCCACCCTTGACACTTGTCTAAGTATATGGTCTAATGCTTTCTCATTTACATTAGCTTCAGCAAAAACATATCTAACTGCGATTGAAAATTCTCTTGTTTCAGAGCTTAAATTGTATTCAATTAAAGTTGTTCCTACAGGAATAAGTTGTATAGCTTGGTTTACACCTTTAGGTATATCTTTACCTTTATAGACAGGTATAGCTCCTTTAAATTCTGATTCCAGAATAGACTCTAACTTGTCTAAAATATTCTTCCAATTGTTTGTAAAATTTACGACTGTCATATTAATTTTCCAAATTGACTACCTTCTTGTCATCCTTACTGAGTTCATAGCAGAATTATCCACCTCTTCATACCAACCTGATACTTCAACTTCCCATTCATCATTTAAAGTAGCTTCAGAATCATCTGCACTTCCAGCCCATCTAATTTGCAAACCTCCTGCTAAAGGTTGATAATCTCCTGATATTTTTCTATCAGAAACAACCTCTGTTGCTTTTAAAGAATCTGAGTCTTTTGTAAAAACAGAGTATCTTGCAACACCCAAAGCACCTGCTGTTGTTATTTTTAATCTTACCAAATCCCAAGAGCCATTCCATCTTCCTCTTGTATCTACAGGTCTTAAAGCTCCCGATATTGCTCCAACTTCTCTTATAATACCTTTTGATGAGTCGCCTGTTGTTTGCCAAGATAACGATGCTCCTCCTTTATTCAAAGAATCTATGTTGTTTTGTGCATCTTCCATAAGAGCATTAGCTATTTCAGATGTAGGGTCGTGGCTTCTAATAAGAAATGTAGCAGATATAAGTGCAGTTGTTCTTACTATAATATAATCATAGTTACCTTCTTTATCTTTTAACTGTTCTTTTGGTAAATTAGGATCAAGTTTAGCATCTAAGTATCTACTTGCATTAGCAGTAATCCTTGTAATTAAAGAAGAAAACTCTTCTCCTGCTTCCATTAATTTATCATTAGGGTCAGCTGCCGAATAATAATAAGTTATATCTTCGGCAGAATTATAAAACCATTCCCCTTCAACATTTAAATCAGTATGTGCAGATTGTGCCGGCCCTAAGTCTTCTCCATTAGCAAATAACTGTGTTGTTAAACCACTATTATGTGCAGCATACTTATTTGTTGATACTTCATTCCATCCGTATAATGGTCTTTTATTATCAAACGAATCTACTTGTGGGTATACATCTTTTAATTGCCTATGTGTGCAATATGTTGGTGCTGTTGCCATTTCTACCTACCTTTTTTAATCTTCTTAGTTTTACCGTTTTTAGTCCTTGCAAACTTGTGAGTTTTAGTTTCTCTTATAAGAGTGCCAGTGTATCTTTTTCCACCAAATGTCCAACTTACTTTTTTTGCCATTATTCTCCTACCATTTCTTGCAAGACCAATACCTTGCTGTTGTTCTATCTTTTGCTGTAGCACATTTATGTCGTGCTCTAAATGATTTTCTTCTTGAAGGACTACTTTTCTTAATTCTCATATTAGGATCGCCAAACATTACTTTCTTTACTTTACTACCACTTTTAACAAAGACTTTAAACTTTTTGCGACCGTATCCAGGTTGCCCTTTTGTAACTCTTGATGGTTTATTTAATCTAACTGATTTACCTTTGTACTTAGCCATTTCATCTTCTCTTTCTTCTGACTAATCTTTTCTTCATCGTTTTTTTGAGCTTCCCTTTTTTTTTGCCATAACCTTTTCTTCCGTACTTCATAATTCTCCTTAGTTTAATGCTATGACTTTAACCATAGCATTTAGCTTTTGATTTATGCTTCTTGCTCCAATAGATTGAATATGATTTTTACCACCTGTTGTTGTAACATTTGTTCCACCACTATGGGCAGATACATAAGTACCATTTACAACAAATTCTGCATTAGGCATAGCAGTAAAATCTATAGCTCCTGTTTCATAATTTATACTTCCTGTCCCAGCACCAATCAAATTACCATTACCATCATCATACATAAAAGCTCCAATATTTGGATTTTCTTCATAAGTAACTTTATTAAATAAAGTATCATCTGGTAATTTAGCTGCAACTGCACTTTCTATACTTGCTATAGCAGTTATTCTGCCTACCCCAAATGGTGTAGTCCCACTTCCAGGGGCGGCTAATAAAATAGCAGAACCTGATAAATGAGAGCCTGAAGTAAATCTAACATCTCCATCTACGATACCAACTGTAACTCTTTTTTCAAATAAGTGTCCTGAAGTATAAAATTGAACATTTAAAGCATCTTGTATTTTGTTTAATACTCCATTTTTACCACCAAAGTTTGTATTACTTGAATCAGTAGTAAAAGCTAAATCAACAAATGTACTACCACCATCTACTGTTAGATTAAACTGATATGTTGTTGATGCTGCTAAACCTGTATTAGTATTAGGAGTTATACCTGATAAACCTAATTCTTGATAGCCTTGTGAGTAAAATTTAAGTGCAATAGACCCAGGAACAAATCCATCTACTACTGTAGTTGCAGTTCTTCCATATCCAAAAAAATTCATAGCTTTAAACTTACCTGATTTATTAGTTTGTGCAACAGAATATTTATTGTAATTATTATAAGCATTAAAAAATGGCAACCATATAGCCACATCATCAGAATGTGATGCAGCAGTAGAGCCATGTACACCTCTTTTAACAGTTAAATCATTTGTGCTTATATCTGTAACTTCAAGTATTTCAGTTCCTAATCTAATTAAATCTCCTCTTTTAAAATAATCTCCATCATCAACAGTAACAGTTGTAACAGAAGCATTTATAGCACCATTTATAAGTTCATCAGCAACTGCTAAATACACATCTGAACTGGGAGCTGCATTGGTAACATCAGTAGCATTAGCAGCAGAAGCATCGCCATTATAACCTATCAACCTTCCATTAGGAAGATAAATAAAATCTCCTGCAGGTAGTAGCATTGTTGCATATCTTGCAGCAGCAGAACTTTGGTCTACATTCGAACTATCTTCCCATTCTTGATATTTAAATTGCAACTCTACTCCAACATTACTTTCATTGTATACACAGACTGCCTTTATATTACTCACAGTATTAGCTCCCTTTGTAGCAGATACTGACAATATATTAATAAAGCCATCTGTATTATCTATTTCTTGTACATTTTCATAGATATTATTATATACTTTAGATTTACTGAATGTGTTTTTACCTATACTTAAATTTATATTTGCCTGTGCCATCCTTACTCCCTTACCTTAAATGATATTTGATTGTTGCATTAATTGAATAATCTGAATTTATTGAATCTGATCTAAATGTAAATAAAATAACTTTACCAGCATCTACATTTGCAGACTGAACTGTCATTTGTTGATAATATGCTTGTTCATAGCCTGCATTTGTTACATCCCCACCATCTGCTAATACTGCTCCACTTGAAAAATCTCCACTTGTACTACCATTACCTGAATCTATACTATAGCTCATTAGATGACATCTTGTGGTATCTCCTGAAGCTGCATCTGCACCTGACCACCAGATTACTCTGTCTATTGTAATATTATCCATAACATACCAAAATGTTCCAACTACATCATCTGCTTGTGTAGATATAGTATGAGCTAAATCAGGGTTAGTACCTGTTCCCATAGAATAAATATTCTGATGATACCCTCCGGCTGTAAATGGAATTGCATAATGATTATTAGCAACCATATTATAATGAATATTCCCTGCTGCTAAACCAAAATGTGCATATTGAGTATTTACAGTATGTTGCCCTATACCTGCTTTGACTAAATTATTAGTAGAATCAACAGTTAGCAAAGCATTGCCACTTGCATCGTATATAACAGTATTAGTAGTTGTATCTGTAGAAGGTTGTACTTTTAGGTTTCTATTAGATAAATGTAAAGCAGTTGTATCTCCATCGCCACAGGTAATTTGTTTTATAGTAGATCCTATGCCTGTATTAGAATTGGATGTATGTAAAATATCTTTATACACATCTTTAATACTATTGCCTGTAAAACTTCCCATATTTATTCCTTATATAAGTGTATTTATTAAAATAACAAAATTGCAGATGTTATAATATAAGAAAAATAAAACTAATTTGCATTTTTGCTATTTGTCTGTATTGTCTTTCATTTTATTTTTTAAGTATTTAATACAACCAACACATTCAAGATAAGCATTTTCAATTACTTTTAATGTTTTTTCTTGTGTTTCTAACTCTGCTTTATAATCTACTGTTGTTAATACTTCTTTTTTATTACTCATTTTACTGCTCCTCGTTTATTTCATTTTCTATTTTACTTAGAATATCATTCTTTGCACTTTCACAACAACTAACATATTTACTTTCATCATAATATCCTTCAAATGCCCAACCTTTAGTCCCTACAATACTATCATCTTTAGGCAATTTTTCCAACTCTTTTATATTACAAGTATAATGATGTCTTGATATGTCTTTGTTTTTATATTTCTTTATAATATCTAATACTTTATTGATCATTAAAAATTAGTTCCAAAAAATGTTGCATTATTAACAGGTGCAGAAGGGGCATCCCCTGTTTCATACTCTATATAAGGTCTATTAGAAACTGTTGAACTTAAAGGACTATATATAAGAAATTTTCTTTGTGCTGAACTATTTGAACTTGCACTTACTGTATAACTTGTGTCTAAATTGTTTTGATACCATTGTTCGTAATCCATTGCAACCATAGTTAAAGAACTATCAGATGTTATAGCTCCACGAGCAGTTGAATTTAAACTAAAATCTGTTACAGCAAAAGAACCTATTTGACTTACTGATATATTAGATGAATATTCTGTTACATCGTCAGAATCCCAATCTGATGTAAAACCTGTAAAATCATTCCATTGTGTAAAATGAATTATATCTCCCCCTACTGCACCTGAATTTAAAGCTGGGCTTCCTGCTCCTGATGTATAGCCTCCTGAACCATCCCAAGTTGATTTAATAAAAATTACTTCAATATCAGTTGGAGCTGTTCCTGTCCCTCCACTAAAGAACCCTTGTCCAAGAGCTTTAAAAGTTGCAGAACTTACAGTATCAGATATACCTGATGTGTCAAAATTAAAATTATGATGGTGATTTGTCCAAAGATTTCTTCTCCCTGATGTTTGTCCTGATGTGAAACCTGTAGAAGATACTTCATCACCACAAAGTGTAGTAGTAATACCTACACCTGACCCTGTGCAATTAACATGATTCCTTTGATGAGTAAAATTAGATGATGTTTTTTGTACAGCAGCTCCAAAAGTTGTTTGTTGAAAATGTTTCCATGAAAATGAACCTGTAGTGCTATGGTCTACAGCTAAATCTGCATCTAAGTATTGTGCTGTATTTACATTTAAAGAACTTTCAGGTTTTAAGTATTTGGTGTATCTATAACTACCATCTTCATTATCAATTAATGTATGTGTTGTATAGTAATTTATAATATTATAATCACTATCAAATGCTACAGGTACATCAATATAATAAGATTTTTCTGAAATTTTAAAATCAAACTTATTATTAATAGGTTCATAGTAATTAGAATTAACTTCTATTGTTAAATTTTTATTAAATCTATTTGTCATATCATTACAAAAATCTGCTAAACTAATATCTAAAAACGAGGTGTCTTGGAAACTTTTTCTTTTAAACAATGCTTTAATTTCATCAGATATATTATTAGTATTAATAAATCCAAAAAAAACATTATCTGTTGCATAATATCCGATAACTTTCTTTTTGTCTTTAGTAAGATATTGACCAATCCCACCATCATCAAATACCTCCAATCCATAATTATCACATAAATTATTAATTATTACATCTTCGTAGTTTTCTATATTGTAAGACTGAACAGTAAATATAATTCCATTTTCACAATAAATAGCACTACCACCATCATACATATTTTCATTTATTATATAGTTACTTAAATCACTATCTCCAAATTCTTCTTCCTTGCTGTACTGACCCATTGTTATATATTTGTCTGTAATTTTACCAACATTAAAATCAAAATAAGGAATATCTTTATTTAAGCGAGAATAATTACTATGTAAGCCTAATGTCGTATTTCCATTATTTTCGCCTATATTAGTTAAATTAAAGCCATAATCGGCTATTTTAGTAGTAGATGTATATTTATTGTTTTGAAGTTCAATACCTTTTGTATATATGTCAAATTCAATTTTACAATTTCTAAAAGGTTTATTAAGTTTAACTAATTGATTTACTTTTGTATGTTCTAATCTTATTTCTAGATCAGTTTCTACATTAAAATCTTGTGATTCTCCATCCAATTCTACATTAATTAAACTGAATTCTAATTGTTGTGTACCAAGATGTTGAGTGCCATCAGGTCTTATGCCTACTACTTTATTTGGATTATTACCTTTTCTTTTTCCAACACTTACAATACCCTTGTTCATTAGGGATATTTCGCCTATTGTTGAAGTAGTATCATTAAAAGTTAGATCAATATCATCAAATGTTCCATCTGACTTTTTATACCACATAGGGCTATTTGTTGGATATAACCTATGGGTTGTATCCTCTACTTGACAATGTGTTCTACTTAGAGGTTTCATTCTTAAAGTATTTTTTATATTCCTTTATGTCTTGTTGCCAAAACTTTAAAGATTTTTTTAATATTTTATTGTATTGTTTTTTAGTCATTAGAAATTTAAACTTGCTACTCCATAACAAACTTCCTCAGTCGCATCCCAATAAAAAGATAATATATCTCTTTTGTTTCCACCATCAGTTAAATCAGGAACAGAACCACCTGACCATCTTACAGCACCTGCTGAACCACCATCATTAGAACCTGCATTACCTGCTGAATCTTTAGTAGCATAAGCATTTATAGTTCTTGTAGAACCATCCTGTTGTACTACTAAGACAAAATTCCCTGATACAGCAGGAAATTGCATTGTTAATGTTCCAGTTATACTTCCTCCTGTCATATCTAAGTGTGCTTTATTACCTGTTCTAAAATCAACAGTAACATTGGTTGCATCTGCATAAGTAGTTCTTGTAAATCCTGCTGCACATCCATCAAAGTTTATATGTCCACTTGAATCAAAATCTAAACTTCCTGATATAATTTTATCTAAAGAAGAAATAGTTAAATCCCCACTTGAGTAAGTTACATCTGACAAATCATTTAAGGCAGATGCTCCACCACCACCACCACTTGAAGCTATTGTTATATTATCAGCATCAGTATGTGTTAGTGTTATATTAGAACCTGCTACAAATTTAATATCATCAGTTCCACTACCTGCTCCACCTGTTGTATTTCTTAGTATAATATCATCGCTACTATCTACAAATGATAGTGTAGTAGTATTTTGTGTATTATCGTTAGCAGTCATATCATCCACAGCTAAATCTATAGTTCCATCAGAATCTTGGTAGGTTGCTGCAACCCTTGTTTCAGTATTAGATGTAAACATAGCTCCAACTATATCTTGAACTGCTTCAGTAGTTAATGGAGCTCCATCAAGTGTAGTTACTACATCTATTGTTCCATCGCCATCTTGATAAGTAACTGCTGTATTAGTTTCTGTATTACTTGTAAACATAGCACCTACTATATCCTGAACTTGCTCTGTAGAAAGCTGTGTATCAGTATTTGTTACTGTATTAGTAATAGTAACTGTTCCATCTGCAGTTGTTTCACAAGTTATACCTGTTCCTGCAGCAAACATTAAGTCATCGCCTTGAGATATTGTTGTTGCATTACTATCAGTTGTAGCAGATACTGTAAATGTTGTTAATTGATTTGTATTTGTATCAGCAGTCATATCGTCTACAGCTAAATCAATCGTGCCATCCCCATCTTGATATGTAGCACTTATTCTTGTTTCTGTGTTTGAAGAAAACATTGCACCTACAATGTCTTGCACTTGTTCTGTTGTTAGTGTTGCAGTTATAAATCCTGATGAACTGTTATCATAGTTTGATAAATCATTATCCACTACCAAATCTACAGTACCATCTCCATCTTGGTATGTAGCAGTTATAAGAGTTTCAGTATTGCTACTAAACATAGCTCCTACCTTGTCTTGTACTTGCTCGTCAGTTAAAGTAGCAGTTACAAAACCTGAATCATTATTAAATGCAGATAATGGTATTTCAGATATTAATTTTCTTCTATCTGCTCCATTATCCAGTATTATTAACTCATCTTCAGAACTATTAACACTTGCAGTCATATCTGTAAGCTCAGACATATCTAAAGTTAAAGTAACATCACTTGATGTTCCACCACCACTAAGTCCTACACCTGCAACAACTGAAGTTATATCCCCACCACCACTACCTGCCAATCCTGATCCACTTGTTATTTGTATAACATCATTGTTATCATTCCTAAAATAAAGCTCATTAGGAGATTCATTTTTTACATATAACTGACCATATCCTGCTGAGTTTGCAACTCCTCCTGTTGTTTCTGCTAATACAAACTGCCCTGTAGAGTGAAGTTTTGCAACCATCTCTTGTGTATTTGTAGCAAATGTTCCCTTCCACCATATAAATCCAAAAGACGAATCATCTCCACAAGTGTTATATACAGAAGATTGTGCTTCTAAAGATAATGTTGCAGCACCTGAACCACTTGTTTTTATAAAAGTGCTACCACTTGTAAATATATTAAACCACAGTCCTGCATCAGGAGATGTGGCATCTTTGCTTTGCATTATAAATTGTGGTGTGTAAAATCCTGCTGACTTGTTTCCTTTTATTATGGAAACTTGTAATTCTTGTGTTTTTTCTTTTAAAGTAACAAATTCTTCTGCTGAAGATAATATCTTGCCATCTGCAAATTCTAATCCTGTTGATTTACCACCTATTTTTAATGGTTTAAAATCCTTGTCTATATTAGAGTCCGAGCCTAATGAAATTGGATTTTTTCTTTTAGGCTCGAAATCTGAAGGACTACTTGTATTTATACTTTTTCTTATAGGCATTATTTCCCTTTAATTTTCTCCACTATAGGCTTTAATACCATATCCCAAACTAAATCATCTTTTTTGGATGGACTGAGTTTTATTCCTTTTTCTAAAACATATAAAGCCAATAAAAACCATTCCCAATTACCTGTTATCATTTCAAACATTCGCACTCCTTCTCTATTTTAGTTAATCTTTTTAAAACTGCATTGTATTGCCTTTTACTGAAGACTGGAGGATGAGATTCTGATGCAAGTTTTGCTACATTTTTTTCTAAAACCTCTATATACTTCCCTTGTTTAGCTACTGTTTTTTGCAACTGTTTGACTTGAATGTCAAGCTCATTGTCTTCTTCGACATACTTTTTAAGTTTATTGATTTCTCTTTTTTCCATAACCTTTTTTAAGATTACATCAATTGCTTTTTTAGCTATCAAACCTTGTAACATAAATCTCCTTAATATTTATAATCATCTTCATCGTCAATATAAAAATCAAACATATCCCACTTCTCTAACCACCATAGCCCTCCACAGAAGACTATTATAAATCCTAATAAAAAATACCCTAAACTAATCACTACAATCATCCCATTTTTTTAAATCAAGCATAGGTAAAGGTTTCTCTATAAGATGGTCTTTTAGCTTATCATTCTGAATAGCTACTTTGTTGCCACCTTTTACAAAAGCCTTACCATCTGCACATCCTACTTCATATATAAATAAAATTGTTTTCCATAAACCTACTCTAACTACTCTTGCAGGTCTACCATCAAATATAATAGTATCATCAGTATTTAAATCATCCCCTGCGAAGACTTTTATAGCCTCTATAGCAGTTTCTAATGTATTTCTACCTAAGATAAAAACAAATGCAATAGCAGCCATCCAACCATACTCTCCTATAAGACTCTCTATTGCATCTTTTTCCATTTATCTCCATACATTATCCCTTTATAAGGTTGCCCCATAAAGTTGTTTTTCCATTAATAATCTCTACTACTTCAACATTAAAATTCCCATTTGAAAAAAAATTAACCACAGCAAACCCATGATTCCAGTTAGTTAAACTACCTCTTAACCAATCTTCATCTGCTTCTATATCTTTCAAACATCCTAAACTCCAGGCACTTATTGTACCACCTCTGTGAGTCTTAGTATGTCTTTGTAAATCGTGAGTATGTCCATACATAATACTTTCGCCATATACATCTAAATGTTTAAAAGAATGATATTTCGAAGTAAACTTTCCGTGAGTAAAGTTAAGTTTACCTATCTTTAAACCTTTTTGTTTATTATATGGATAATAAGCATACCCTCTTTTTTTTAAATTTAAAGCATTATAAGTCATATATTTATCTAAATAAGGATACCGAATAACAAATTTATCCAACCATACTTCGTGATTGCCTTGAACAAAATGTCTTTCTTCGCAATTAACTTTGTCTAATACTTTGTCAATTTGATCCATCCCTTTATTGACTGCTTTTACATCTTTATCTAATAATGGTATTAAATCTTCCATTGGCTTGGCAGACCTACCTTTCCAATAATGAGCACTAAAATATTCCCATTCTCCTGTATCGCCCAAATCTATGTATGCAGTAGGTTTTACAATTTCAATAGCTTGACATACTACATTTAAAGCTTTTTGATCATGTATTGGAAAGTGTTTATCAGGAGTAACTATAGCTCTTTTGATAACACCCTTGTCCTTTAAAGCCATATAAATTCCTCGTTTATTGTCTTATAATTTAGTATAGATTACTAATTATTCCTAATTTGCCTATATAGTCTAATCCAAACACTTAGGAATACTCCTAATAAAATACCTATTCTAAGCCAAACAGGTAACATATCAATAAAAGATATACTTACACCACCAATTCCTTGTATTACTGTTTTAGTTGTGTCCATTTATACCTCTTAATTTTTCGCTAAGTTCTTTAGCTCTGTTTGGTGTTTGTTTCGCCCATAAAGAGTCAAGCATTTCTATTGATGCTTCATCGTATTGCTCTGTTTCAAGCAAGTATATAGTTTTTTTAAATTTAGAAAATCCTCTTAGCCCTAATTGATAGCACATATTAATAACTATAGCTTTTGCTGTATTATCTATATCTTTAAACCAAGGGAATGCTATGTGCACTCTTTCAAGTAACTTTTGTAATTTTTTCATTAATATTAAACTTGCTATGTCTTCATCTATAATTAAATCTTTTATTGCAAATCCATAGCCTATCGTATCGTAACCTTCAGTACATTTATAAACTTTTTGTTTAAATCCTTCGTGTTTTTTTATATCATTGATTATTTCTTCGAACTCTTTTGGCATTTATATCTCCTAAACAAATGGGGGCAAGAAGCCCCCATTTATTATTATTGATTCAACATCGATTAAGATGCAGGACTAACTAATGCAAACACTTTTTTGTTTCCAGCAGTTGTATTTCCTGTGATTAAACAACCATAAACACTATCAGCAACAAAACGAGTTGATAATGATGGTAAATCGTAATCACTTTGCACTCTTGCTTTCATACCAGAAGCATAAGCCATGTGCATAGCATCTTTAGCTACTAAGTATCCCAAAAGTATTTCACTTTCATCAGTTACTCCATTAGCACTAAAGTTACCAACTGGTGTTGAGCTTTGAGCAGAACTTGTTGAACCTGCTCCGTAGTGCATAAAGTTGTTTGAAACAACAACTTCAACACCACCTAATTTACCAGCAAAGCCACTAATTAAAGGCACTACAGAACCAAAAGAACTTCCTGTTCCATCATACCTTGCAAAATCAGCTAACTTAAACAAGCTACTATAACACTTAGGTGTTAAAACCATTACATAGTCTTCAAGATTTGAATCATTTGTATGTATAGCTTCAACCATATTTGATACACCAGCAGATATAATATCATAAGAATCGTGTGTAGTATTTAATTCTATAGTATTACCAGCTTGATTTCCATCGCCTGTACCATTTGTATGATTAAATGCAATAGATTCAAATAATTTTAAAGCAACATATTGATCTATCTTTTTAGCTAAAGCATAACCTAACTTTGATGTATAAAGATTCATAACATCATAGCTTGATTGCACTTTTGCTATGTCTGTAATTGAGATAGCACTATGGATAGCTTGGTTTATATCTAATGTATAAGCATCTTCAGCATCAGTTGTTTTTGCAAATGCTAAGCCATTATCTATTAAAGTTTCAACAGCTACAGTTCCACCACCATAAGTATCAGAAGCAGTAAGCTCTGTATGTCTTGGTAAGTGAATTCTATCTCCACCACCTGCAACTAAACCTGACTGATCTACTGCTAATTTTGCAAATACAAGATTTTTTTCCATATAATCTTGTATAGAAGCACCCCATATTTCAGGAATGAATTCTTTTAATGATGCAGTAGCAGCATCAGAATCTTGCAAACCACCAGCAAGTGCTACATTATTTGTACCTGCAAGATTAAATGAAACATTAGCATTAACACCAAAGTTTCTATTAATCCAAGGATTTTGATTTTCGAAATTAAACATTTTTTATTTCTCCTTAGTTTCGCCTATTCGCCTGATCTGCATAGAAAGCTCTTCTCTCTTCTTCATTCATATCTGCCCATTTTTTATTAGGGATAGAAGCTTTACTTCTTCCTATAGCTTCAGGAGCATTAGGTTTTACATTTTGAATTTTATTAGTAACATACTCAAGAGTATCTAAATCTAAATTAGATAATCTTTCTCTATCTTCTTCAGGATGATTGTCTAATAAGGAAGCTCTTCTTGTTCCTTCATATTCATTCCACTTGTTTGCAGTTTGAGTTAAATTGTCAATTTTCGAAGATGCCTGTTCATATAAGGTTTTAAAATCTTCTTTTTCTTTCAATTTATCTTCTTCTGCTTTAGCAAGACTCTTTTCTAACTGTGCTAAACGAGTTTCTGCATCCTGAGCTCTTTTTCTATACTTTTTGCTTTCTGCAATATACTCATCATTTGAGCTAACTTGAGGAGTTTCTTTGGCAGAACTTTCACTAACTGTTTCTGTTACTGCTTGTTTCTCTTCGGACATACTGTCCTCCATTTTAATTATTAACAACATATTTTACATATTTTTGCAAAATAATTATATATAACTTAAATTAAATACAGGTAATAATGCAAATTTTTGAAAGAATCATTAAAACAATATAAAGAAAAGTGGTTTGATTTTATGGGGTACACCCCTCATTTCGGTCAAACAAAATTGCATTTTCCAAGAAAGAAAAGTGCAAGGTTTTTTGTAATGGTGTGTGGAAGAAGGTTTGGCAAAACAACTGCATCTGCTATGGAAGCTACTTATTATGCTTCCCAACCAAATAAAAGAATATGGCTTGTAGGATTATCTTACGATAAAGCCGATTTAATGTTTAGAGAAGTTTGGCAGAAGATGGTTGTTGGTCATCAAGGAGATATTGTTAGAGCCTCTGAAAAAGAAAGAATTATAAAATTTAAATGGGGAACTACAGTTGAAGCTAAATCAGCAGATAATCCTGATTCTCTTGTTGGGGAAGGTTTAGATTTGCTTATAATTGATGAAGCAGCTAAAGTAAAAAGTAGAATATGGGATATGTATTTATCTCCTACATTATCTGACCGTAAAGGAAAGGCAATATTCATTACTACTCCTGAAGGTTTTAATTGGGTGTATGATTTGTATCTCCTCGGCAAAGAAGATGAATTATGGGAATCCCATCAAGCACCATCTTGGGATAATCACTTTGCCTTTCCTAACGGCAAGTCAGACAATTTTTTGCTTGAAAGAAAAAGGAATATGGCTAAAGAGGTGTATGAACAAGAGTATGGAGCTAAGTTTACTTCGTTTGCAGGTCGTGTTTATCCTTTTGAGAGAGATTTAGATGTAGGTAAGTTTCCTTATAATCCAAACTTTCCTACTTTTTGCAGTATTGACTTTGGTTATCGTATGCCTGCTGTAGGCTGGTTTCAATTGCACAGAGTCGGAGGAGTATGGCATATAAATATAATAGATGAAATAGTTCACAAAACCAATGTAAAGACAGATGTTTTAGCGAATATGATACTAAATAAAAAATATAATGTTTTAAAATATTATGGAGATCCGGCCGGTGCACAAGCACAAGGACAATCAGGTTTAGGCGATATAGAAATTTTTAGAAGAAAAGGAATAAAAATTAACACAAAAAGAGATAAAGTATCAAGAAATATAGCTTCAGGTATATCACATACAAGAGGCTTTATTGAAAATGCAGTAGGACAAAGATTTCTTCACATAAATGAGAATTGCACAGAGATAATGAAAGATTTAGAGAACTATCGTTATCCTGAGCCTAAAGAGGGTGCAGATTTAAAAGCTGAGCCTGTAAAGGATGGTTATCACGACCACGGATGTGATATGATACGATATTTCTTTATAAATCAATTTCCAATTAAAAACAGAGAATTTAAAATGAGGGTAAGATGATATATAATTCAAATATGTCCGCTGAGGACATTATAAAAAAATCAGTAGAAGAAGCAAAGCTTACAAACCAGCAAAGAAGGCGAGATTGGGTTAGAAAAATGCTTGATTACTACGGAGGCAACTCAACATCGCAATATATACAGAATTATTTTAATGCTTCTGCTTTTCAAGAGATTCCTTGCTATAATGCCAATTTTACAAGACGATTTGTAAATAAAATGAGTCGTATATACACAGTTGGAGCAAATAGGAATGTAAATAACATTTATAATGAGCTTACAATCAAAAAAAATGCAAGAATGAAGCATATTGAAAGAATGACAAGGCTTATGGGTACAGTTGCAACTCAAATTATTTATAAAGAACATAATGGTATGGCTTATTTTGATTATAGACCTGTTTATTATTTTAATGTTAATCTTAAAGACCCTTATACTGCAAATGCTATCATCTATCCATTATTAATGCACCCTGAAGATATTTCCAATGTAGAGAAATGCGAATGGGCTTATTGGGATGAGTCTGTTTATATCCAATATGATGAGGATGGAAATATAATGGATGAATTTGAACACGGTTATGGTGTTTTACCATTTTTATTTACACATAGAGAAGAACAAGTTGATGAATTTTTTGTAGATGGAGCAAATGATATTGTTGATTGCAATGAGCAAGTAAATATAGCTATGACAGAGATGCAACTTGGCTTAAGATTCCAAATGTTTGGACAACCTTATATGACAGGGGTTGATTCTGATAAAAGAATAGAAAGAGCAGGTTCAGACCAAATAATAGACTTACCAGAAGGTGCTACATTTGATATTGTATCTCCAAGTGGAAATATTGAGTCTGTAATTGAAAATATTAAGTTTCAAGTAGATTTAGTAGCTCAAAATAATCATTTATTTGTACAATTCGCACAAGATGGTGGCGAAACACCAAGTGGAATAGCTCTTAAAATAAAAGATTTAGAAAGATTTGAAGATTATCAAGATGATATTGAACTTTGGAGAATGTATGAGCACGAATTGTATTATATAGAAAAAGAAATCGCTGCTTATAATAATATAAAGCTTCCTAATGAATTAAAATTAGACTTTAATGAACCAGAGTACCCAAAAACAGTACAAGATCAAATTATGCTTGATGAGCATAGATTAGTTCATCATATGATAGATGAAGTTGGTTTATTAATGGAATACAATAAAGATTTAAACAAAAAAGAAGCAGAGGTTATAATTGAGCAAAATAAACAAAAAAGAGAAAAACTCTCAATCTTTGATAAAGTTCGTAAGCAATCTGAAGAAGCTACAGGACTTCAAGGTGGACTTCAGCAAGGAGTCGATTCAGGAAGTGATTAATAATCCAAGAGCTTGGGCAGAGAAGGTTGCAGAAAAACAGATAGTTATAAACATAGATAGATATAAAAAAGCAAAAGAATTAGGCGAAGAATTTGCAAAGGAGGTTACAGATGCTTGATATTGAGTTAAAAAGAAATTTTGATTTTACTATTCTTAAAAAGAACACAAGTAAAATGTTTAAAGAGTTTGAAAAGACTAATATAGACGATGTTGTAGGGCAATTAAAAGAAAATATTAGAGAAGGTAAGCATTTCAAGACAGAATTATCCCCAATGACTAAAAGTGTTAGAAGAATTAGAGGTATTGCATCTAATAAGCCTTTAATAGAGTCAGGAACAATGATTAGTTCTATTAAAGCAAAGAGTGGAACTAAAGGTGGTAAGTTTCAAGTAAAAACATATGGAGTTATGCAAAACGATGGCTATTTAGTCAATGATGGAAAGAAACATGGCTTTTATGCTCCAAATAAACGAGCTAAATCTAAAAGATTGTACAAACTAAGTCCAGGCACTAAAGTACCTGCAAGACCTTGGCTTATATACAACCCTAAGAAAAAACAATTTGATTTGTTTATGAGTAAGCTTATGAAGTATATTAGAACACCGATGATGTCGGTTAAAACAACAACATTTAAATTGGATATATAACAATGTCAGAGGAGAGTATAGATGAAATTATTGAAGAAAATCAGAGAAATCTTGAAGAAGAAGACGAAAACACCCTCCTCTGGGCAACTCTCGGAGTTGGATTTGCAATTGATGTATTCGTTTCTCGAATTGAGCAGCAGATTAATGTCTTTAGACAAGCAGGACTATCAGACCAATCAATTATCAGATCCCTTGGAACAGACATCAGTACAAACGGACGAATATTCGGGGAATTTGGGCATTCAATTAGACGAGGAATCATATCAGGAGTTATGCAAGGCTCTCGACTTGGACAAGATAGAGTTTATGGGAATCAGTTAATGCAATGGGTTTCTGTTGGAACTCCTAAAATTTGTTCTGACTGCGAATCAAGAGTTGGGCAAATAAATACTTATCAAGAATGGATTGCTTTAGGACTACCTTCTACTGGTTGGAGTCTTTGTCGTGAGTTTTGTTATTGTCAGGTTCTTCCTGAGGATGTTGAGATTGATTCAAGAGTTCAGATTCAGCAAAAATAATCTTTTTTTCCCATTCACTTCTCTCTGCAAATGTTGGTCTTTTATTTTTTAATGGTTCTACACCTACTTTCTTAGCTCTTACTCTCCATCTATACCAATCTTTTTGCTTTTCATTTCTTTTTATCTTTTTAAAACTACCCTTTATGTCTTTTAAGGTTTTAACATTTTCTTTCTTTATAATATCTACATCGTTTTCTTTATATTCTGCCTCTGTAAACTCAAAAACATCGCTTTTATCGTCTTTTATTTCTTTACCCTTAAGATACTGTTCAAATGGTGCTAAAACCCTTACATTTATATTTTTATCTGCTAATTTTCCCCTCATCTTTAGAAACATATCTTGCGATTTAGGATCACCTTCAAGTGCTTGTTCTATAACCTTCATTACAACAGGATGATGATACTGACTGTAGTATGTATCTGCTACTTTATCTACTGCTTCCCAAAAGTCCGGGTCTTTCCTCCAATTATTAATTGTTGAAATACTTACACCAATTATTTCTGACACTTTTGAAGAACTAATATTTGGATTTGTCCCAAAAAGCTCTACTGCTCTTGCTTTTATTAGTTGTTTTTTATCTACAATAGCCTTATCCATAGCATTAATTTAAACATTTCAAACTTAATTTCAAACTTTTTGTGTATTGGGATTTCTTAAAACTTAATATTCACATTTTGTGTGGATTGCTATACGACAACCATAATTTGTTTTCATCCCCTTGCTGGGGCGGTATTTTTTGAATCTGAATCAATCAAAACTTATTTTTTAGAATCAGAGTGTTGTAAATGCCCATAATCCATTAAAATTCAATCAAATTCAATCAAATTCAATGCTAAATATTAGAATCATTGTTGAACCTCGATATATAAAAAGTATTTGTTTAGAAGGAAATTTTTTTTTAATTTATGTGTAAAGTTTTTTTGACAGTAAAAAAGTAAGTTTCTCGACGGTAATCAAAGTTTTGGAATTAAATAAATAAAGGATTTTAAAATGGTAATTCAAAGAAAATTAAACAAAAATAAAGATTATGATGCACAATTTGCATTAAATATCACATCTAAATCTGTGAAGTTCATATCTGATTTTTTAAATGTAGAAACAGACACGGCAAAATCTATTAAAGATAATGATTCTTGGAATAATAGAATTTTAATCAGAACACCATATAATACTAAGAATATAATTGCATTAAGTATTAATGATTATTATATGGACTCTAAATTGTATTCAAATGGACATCCAAGAGTATCAAGTGAATTTAGAATATTATTTACTAACTTTATAGAGCAATTGAATTTGGATGATATATTAGTATTGTGTGCAATGGTTAATGAAAATTTAGAATTAGATTTTCAAACTGTATATGATTTATACAAATCAACAACTAAGAAATCAAGAGAACTATATTATTATTTATTCAATTCTGATGGTTGTAATTACGATGTTTCAGAGTTACATAAATATCAAAGAAGTAGAAGTATTAACACACATTTTTATACAGAATATAATGGATTAGATGAATTTAAATCTGTATTTAATGAACAAGTTTTATTCCCACTAACAAAATTGGTTAAATGTGAATACACAGATAAAATATTTCAAATAAATAAGAGAAATGTTGTTGGCGAATTATGCTATTATGTAAGTGGTGGAGAATATATTGATTCTGATTATTATGATAATAATTTCCAATGTTGTGATTCTTGTTCAAATGATTTTCATCAAGAAGATTTATTTTATTGTGAAGATGAAGATGAAATGTATTGTGAACGATGCACAGATAATTACAATGATGACAGAGTATCAGATTCAATTCATTCTTATTCATATAAACCAAGTCCAATATTTTTCCATAATGATGCTAAAAAATCCAAATTAGATTCTAATTCAATACCTTTAAAAGATACCTTATATTTAGGTTTAGAATTAGAGATTGAAGCAAGAGATTCTTCCGTTAATATGCAAGTTGATGCAAATGAAATAAATGGACTATATAATGGTTTATTTTATTGTAAATCAGATTCATCAATATCTGATGTGAATGATGGATTTGAGATTGTATCACATCCAATTACATTTAATGGAATTAAGAGTTTAGATTTAGATAAAACATTATGTAATTATTCAAATTATTATAAGTCTTTTTATTCTCGTAATTGTGGGATGCATATTCACTTATCAAGAAAGTCCTTTAATGATATACAATTGTATAAATTTGTATTGATGATGAATCAATATCAATCATTAGTACATTTAGTATCGCAAAGAAGAAGATTAAGTGAGTACGATTCTTGGTGTGCATTTAATAAAAGTACATCTGATAATGTAAAAAATCGT
>CERJ01022013.1_pt1 | contig 21715 bp, 17 predicted proteins | sample 530781 | NCBI WGS metagenome assembly CERJ01 (sample SAMEA2620967, study PRJEB7988) | marine metagenome | biome: marine biome (ENVO:00000447); feature: deep chlorophyll maximum layer (ENVO:xxxxxxxx); material: "saline water (ENVO:00002010), including plankton (ENVO:xxxxxxxx)" | depth 30 m
ACAATATACTGACCTTTCAACACGTCTGGATAAAATAAAAGCCTGACTTTGCTACAGAGTCAGGCTTAACAGGTCGATTTTCAATTACATCACTCTAACAAGACTTCATCCACAACATGTACGGTTCCGTTCGAGGCTTCAAGGTTACCATTCGTAATATTGACATCTCTTGCATGCTCTACATCTGCCGCTGCGACCTCACCCTGAAATAAATGCTCGACAAGTACTGTTTGAAGCCGCTCCTTATCTTCTTTTAGTGTCTCAAGATCTTCTACATGTTCAAACGCTTCATCGGTGGGAGCTAAAACTGTATATGGTCCTTCTTGCTTCAGCAGATCTTTGAGTTCAGCTTCTTCAAGTAATTCAGCAAAAATGGCATGGTCTTCACTTTCATTAACTACTTCCACCACATCCTGAGCCTCAACAGCCCCAAGACCAAAGAAGATTGCTATAGCGAAAGCAGTGATTGTCGATAATATATTCTTGAGCACATTCATAAGAACTCCTTCTTTTGAATTCAGACTTTAACCCTTAATAGTTACTTTCAACAATGCATCACAATTTCTATTGTTCCTTTATAAAGGAATGTTTTACTGCTATTTACAACTTTACGCTCTTTTATATTTACTTTCATCAAACAACAAATATATCGTATGGAGATCATTCAAAAAGAAGCATTCTGGATAACTGGATTTGAAGTACAGGCAACCTTTAAGCAGCTATGGAATAGAATGCCCGAAGAATGGGATCGGCTATTTGCGAAAGCAGACCTGATTCACAGCCGGAAAACGGACACGTTCATGGATATCAGTTTTGGAAAGAATCAGTATGGAATTTATACGCAGTTTATAGGAGCTGCTGTATCCGGGTCGGAAGGTGTGGTTCCTGAGGGGATGCAACGGATCGAGATCTCAGCTATGGAGTGTCTTCATCACCAGCACACCGGACCTTTGGAAGATATTGCTGATACTTTTGGGAAAATGTACGATTGGGCAAAAGAAAATGACATAAACACCGGAGAATTTAAGATTGATGAAGGCTACACTCCTGAAAAAATGAACCCACTCATGAGTTATATATTGAAATTCTACCTGAGTAGAGTCAATAAAATTAACTGAATCATAATCTGAGGGCTGTTATCTTAAGTCAAAACAAATTAAACCTGATACCATGACAAAACTCATACTATTTCTATCCATTTTTATTTTTGGATTTTCATCAACCACTAACGACGCCCTGAGATGGGGACAAAATGGGCATCGCACCACAGGCTACATCGCGGAGCAGTACCTCACTACAGAAGCTGCTGCTGAAGTCAAACGAGTTCTCGGAAATGAATCACTGGCAGAAGTAAGCACCTGGATGGATGAAGTCCGATCGGATGGCGGCTACGATTACATGGCACCATGGCATTATGTTACCATTCCTGAAGGGGAAACCTACGAGACGGCAGAAAAAAATAGCGACGGAGATATACTTTGGGCCATCGACAAAGTGGTCACAGAACTTAAGGAAGGTGAACTTTCCGCCAAACAAGAAGCTGAAAACTTGAAAGTGCTGGTCCATTTGGTTGGAGACCTGCATCAGCCACTCCATGTGGGCAATGGCACCGATCGTGGAGGAAACGATGTCCGCGTACAATGGTTTGGAGGAAATTCGAACCTTCACCGTGTATGGGACAGCGAGATGATCGACGATAAGCAGCTCAGTTTTACCGAACTCTCTCGTTTCATCAACCATACCACGCCTGAACAAGTTGAGGAATGGCAAAGCAGCTCTGTGCATGACTGGGCGTATGAATCTCAGGATCTTCTTCCTCAAGTATATGATATGCCTGAAAACAACCGCCTCGGTTATGAATATGCCTACCAAAACTGGGATACGGTTGAGATCCGTTTGCTAAAAGCGGGCGTACGCCTGGCCGGCTTGATCAATAAGATCTATGGGTAGAGAAGGTGGGTGATATAGTGATTGGGTGATATAGTGAAGTCAATAAATACAACCTAAATTTATACCTCTACCTGGTTCAAGCGTCCGCTTGGTCCATTGTTTTAACAGCTAACTGTCTTCCTAAATCCCGTACCGCACAAGCGGACGCTTGCGCTAGTTCACGGAAATTGTTGTAGCTGAATCACTCGTTCAAACGGACGCTTGAACCAGGCTAAGTAATCTCACTCTTTATCACCAAGTTACTTAATCACTATATCACCAAACAACCCTTCGCTATATCACATTTAATTTGGTATTGGTCAGAATTAAGGAGAACTTTGAAGTGCAAATTAAACAAAGGCGACATCGGTATTTTTAAGTACAGTATTAATTTCCCTTCTCTGGTTTGTATAACTAACATTTAATTACTCGCAGCCGATTTTTGAAATGAAGTATGACTCTTCTTTTAGACATATAATACGCTGTGCCTGCGAACAACACTTATATTTATATTATGGAATACGGTAAAGTAAAATGGTTCGATACTCAAAAAGGATTTGGGTTTATCAAGCCTGACAATGGTGACAAAGATATTTTCTTACACCGCAACAACATCGAGAACCTTGGTTTTAACGAAGGTATTGATGACGGTGAAGAAGTTGAATTTCAAATCGAGGAAACTGACAAAGGCCTTAGTGCTACGGAAGTTTACATTCTCGAGTGATATTTTCACCTTGTGAAATTGAAAGCCTCTCAGATTAAGTTCTGAGAGGCTTTTTTTATGCCTGAATATTTTTTCAGATCAATACTTTGCAGGCGTCCCTTCTTCCGGGATTGATCGTTCAATGAACTGGCGGATATCTTCATTGGAAGTTTCGAGATCTTCCGTCCGCAAATACATCATATGTCCACTTCGGTACGCTTTGAAGGAAAGACGATCCCTGAGATTTCCACTGGGATCCATATTCCACATGGTGTATTTAGCATCAAAGTAGTTGGTACCCCCATCATAATAGCCAGACTGCACCAACACGTGCAGATAAGGATTCTCAGCCATGGCCGAGCGAAGCTGCTCACCTGTATTATCCCGACTGCGATCCCAGGGATGAACCGGTCCAAAGGTCCAATATTGCAGATCGGTTTCATACCCCAACTCCGCCCGCAGGTAATGGTTGATGGCAGGTGTAAACGCATGATTCCAGGCGGTTAGTGCAGGGTCAAAATCGTATCGCTCTCCGGCATTCTCTCTGTCGATACCGCGGTAACGGGAGTCGAGACGGCCTACCGTGAGGCCTTCATCCCGAAGTAATTCTTTCCAGAAAAAGGAAGTGGAAATTCGAAGATTACGATCCAAAACAGCCTGCTTCTCAATTCCGGAATAGAGGGCTACTTTCTCGGCAATCTCTTCTCTTTCATCTTCTTCAATAAAACCGCCTTTGGCAAGTGCCGGTATATATTCGTTGATGGTGAATTCTTCCACTTCAGGTAAAATTGCATCCAGGTCTTTTTGCTGAAGGGAATTATCCAGAGCACCGTGATACCAGGCGGTTGCTGCAAAATATGGAAGCGGTGTTGCATCACCTACAGGACCATCACGATCAATACCCAAACCCGTTGGTGATACGAGAATCACACCATTTAAATACATCCAATGGGAAGACTGAAGCCGGTCTGCCAGTCCTGAAACGCGGGTAGTTCCATAACTTTCTCCGATCAGGTATTTTGGCGAAGGCCAGCGAGCATGACGATTTACGAAAGTGTTGATCCAATCTGCGAGATAGTCTATATCCGCATTCACCCCGAAAAATTCTCCACGATCGGTTTCCTCATCCAGAATTCTTGAAAAAGCCACATTTACCGGGTTTACAAACACAATATCAGCCACATCTAAAATAGAATACGTATTATCCTCGACCCCGTACGGTTGAATTGGATATCCCTCATCGTCGATCTTTAACAATTTTGGGCCGGTATAACCGATATGCATCCAAACAGAAGCTGAACCCGGGCCACCATTGAAAGAAAAAACCAGTGGCCGGCGGCTTTTGTCATTTACATCTGAACGTTCATAGTAGGTATAGAACAGCGATGCAATGGGCTTACCTTTATCATTCCAAACAGGCATGTTGCCAACGGTTGTAGTATATGGAATACGCTGTCCTTTAATAGTAACCTGATGCTCGGAAGTATTGCTCCAATCTACTTTTGAAGTTAGAACGGCTGCCTCTAACTCAGATTCATGGACTTCCTGTTGAGCATTGGCGATGAAAGTTCCGACCAGAAAAAATACCCCGGCCAAGTAAAGTGATTTTTTAAATAGGTTCATTTCGCTAAATATATTGGTGATTAGTCGCCTGTATTTAGCAAATCTGTCACTGAATATCTTGTGAAATTCAGTAAATATTCATGCCGTTAATGATCAGCGGCTTCATCTACCTGAAGCTTGTTCCTTAACTTGAACTCGTACCGTTTGTAAACAGAATCTCTCTGTATTCCCACCCTCAACCTCCTTCCCTCTGTCTTCTGGAGATAGGCGATCACTTCATTGAGACCCATTCGGGAAACCGGTTCAGCGTTTATGTGTTTGATAATATCTCCTTTTTGAATGCCTTTTTGATCGGCCGGGGAATTTTCCCGTACATCGGAAACCACGTAAAGCGGCAAATTCGGAAGCGGTGTATTCACCTCAATACCCGTTAGGTTGTAATAGAAACGATCTCCAAAATCCCGATTTTTACGCACATAAAGAGCTTTATTGGGATAATGAAAGATCACTTTAAACCGGCGGAGCACTTCTCCCCCAAGGCTTCCATTCCGATCCCCCAGCGAGAACACTCTGCGGATTGAAACACTATCGGGATATGCAATCACAGGCTCTTCAAACTTCATATCTGCCAGCTTCATAGCTTCAACCCTGCCCATATAACCACTCACCTGTCCACTCAAACCAACGCCGATCAGTGAGTTGATCCTTGATTTCGGAATTTCAATTTCATCGTGAGTGAGATCATACAATGAAAAAGCGTTGCTTGAACCAGTGTCTATCAGCAAACGAAGTGGAACTTCTGAAGCACCCGGCTGATGCTTTAAAGAGACGTTTACGTAGGGTTTCTTTTCATGAATTTGAAGAGAGATTTTATGCCATTTCCGGTGGCGGGGTAATCGCTCGAATTTTTCCTCAAAAGCCTCAGGATGGTATAGAAAAATTTCTTCTGAGATGTAGTTGATCTCAACTGCAAAACTTGCAAACAGTTCATACCCCATGATGCCATGTACTTCAGTTCCCATAAATGATGAGAGCTGAAAGATGTCTTCCTTTAAAAACAGGATATCCAGTTCCTCAGCAACCACACGATCAATACTAAGACTGTTCTTTTCAGAATAAAAAGCCTCAACCGGATCTCCAACTCCAAGACCAGAAAGCTGAACTACCCGGGAGCTTTTTAAAAGGATTTCGGCTCCACCAGGCAGCGATGTTACCAACGTTTTGGCCACTCCTGTGTCCAGGATAAACTTCAGCGGTGCAGAGTCATTGATAGTAGCTTTAATAATGATCAGGTTGTTGACTACCTCAAACGGAATAGTAATACGCTCATCCTTATCTCCCGTTATCTTGAATGCCAGTGAGTCGGAGGGCTCCACACTGTCAGTGTCCTGAGCAATACCCTGCGAGCTTGCTGCCGCCAGCAAGATCATACAGCCACAAAAAATACGTACAACTTTTAGAACCACATCCATACGGTAATTTGAAATTTTAGTGCTTTTACGAAAAAATAAAATTCAGATACAAATCCCTAACATTTTCTTCGCTTACAGGGTTTGTGACGGGCGACATTTAACTACTTTTATAAATATGGTCAAGCAAAAATTTACTGAAGTTGCACGTATATTAAATTAAACGGCCGGTATTTGGAGTTCATTGTAATAAAGAAGATATTATTGGTAATGCAAATGTATGGTAAGAATCAGTATTAGTCTCTACAGTTTAGTATTTGTTTCCCCTCTATAGTTTGTACAACTAACAATAATATCGCAGCAATATATCAGTTCTTCGATTTTGAATTTCTGATCTGCTGCACACAATACAACATTACACTATTATGGAATACGGTAAAATTAAATGGTTCGATGCTCAAAAAGGATTTGGGTTCATCATGCCTGACAACGGCGATAAAGACATCTTTGTACACCGCAATAACATCGAGAACCTCGGATTTGAAGAGGGACTTGCTGACGGCGAAGAAGTTGAATACGAAGTAGAGGAAACACCTAAAGGCTTAAGTGCTGTACAGGTTTCAAGAGTCGGCTAATTTGCTATTCTTACCCTGATTTTAAAACCCGGCTCTGTTCCACAGGCCGGGTTTTTTTGTTTCAATAATTTAGTAATACTGATATGAGTGACCGAACATTTGACCTTATTGTAATTGGTGCTACCGGTTTTACGGGAAAACGAGCTGTTGATTATCTTACAAAAAACGCTCCAAAAAATATTCACTGGGGTATTGCAGCCAGAAATCCTGACAAACTTTCCAAAGTAGCTGAAGTAGCCGGTATAACCAACGACCGCTGCTTTATTGTGGATACAACGGTGAAGGATCAGGTGGAAGAGGTTGTTAAGCAAGCACGAATCATTATCACTACCGTGGGGCCTTTTTCTTTGTATGGAGAAGAAGTTATCGCCGCCTGTGCCCGGCTGGGAACGCACTACCTGGATATCACCGGCGAGGTGGGGTTCATCAAACAGATGAAGGAAAAATATGGCACTCTTGCTGAAGAAAGTGGTGCACTGATCATTCCCTTTTCAGGATTTGACAGCGTGCCAGCAGAGATGGCTGCCTATATTCTGAGCCAGCGTTTTGTAGCTGCCAAAACTTTAGACATTGAAGCTCATTATACCATAAGCGGTGGCTTTAACGGTGGTACCATCGCCACTATGCTGAATAAGTTTGAAACGGGGGAATACAAAAAAATGCGAGATCCCCGCTTGCTGATGGATGAAAACAGACAACAACTGCATCCACCAAAAAATGGAAATTTTTTGGGTTATAATGGCAAAATAAGTCGTTGGTCGGTCCCTTTTATTATGAGCGGGATCAATTCTAAAGTAGTATATAAAACCGCTGAATGGATGGCCGAACATCGTCAGCCTTACGCAAGAAGTATCGCTTACAGTGAGCATATGAATTTAGGGAAATGGTACAATCCACTTCCTTTTTTAGTGATCTCACTATTCCTGATCACTTTACAACTTTTGGGACCTAAAAAATGGTTTCGTGCGGTAATCCGAAAGCTGGCTCCTGATCCCGGTGAAGGACCTTCTGAACATCAGATCGAGCATGGCTTTTTCAGGATGATCGCTTTTGCGGAAGATCATCAGGGAAAAACTGCCAGTGTAAAGATCTCATACCCAGGCGATCCCGGTAACAAATCTACTATCTTCTTTTTGTGTGAAAGTGCATTACTACTGGCTTCAAAAAAGGTCACCAAAAAAGGCTTCTTGACACCAATATCAGCTTTTGAACATGATCTTGTCGACCACCTAAACGAGCAGGGACTTACCGTTGAGTCTTCCGAAAATTGAAGTTTCACAGAAAGTGTGTACCTTTGCACCGCTAATCTATTAAAGAAAGGATATTATGGCAGTAAATACAGTTACGTTCAATAATAAAACAGATCAGGAATTCAGTAAAACAGTAAAGAAACGGGTACGGCAATATTTTGAAGAGAACAACATCTCTCAGCATGCGAATGCTTCCATGATCGTAAAAACGGTCGTTTTGCTTGGGTTGTACTTTGGTGCATATGCCCTCATCATATCCGGACAGTTTTCGCTGACGGTCATGTGGGTACTTGCTGCAGCCATGGGTGTTGGTATGGCCGGCATTGGGTTTTCTATTTCTCATGATGCACTTCACGGAGCGTATTCATCCAACAAAACCGTTAACTACCTGCTGGGTTTAACCTTCGACATGGTTGGCGCAAACGGCTACATCTGGAAGATCACCCATAACATCATTCACCATACATACACAAATATACACGGTCATGATGAAGACCTGGAAGTAGCGGCTTTTATCCGGCTCTCCCCACATTCAGAATACAAATGGGTGCATCGATTTCAACATATTCTGGCTTTTTTTGCTTACAGTTTTGCCACCTTTTTCTGGGTATTTGTAAAGGATTACTGGTACTTCTTCAAAAACCCACTGGGACCTTACGAAAATAAGAATCATCCTCTTAAAGAATGGATCACGCTCATCGTCAGTAAGGTTGTGTACTACGGTTATACTATTGCCCTTCCATTACTACTGTTAGATATTACCTGGTACCAGTGGCTGATTGGGTTTATGTCGTTGCACCTAACCGCCGGCTTTATTTTGGGGATCATCTTCCAGCTTGCACATGTGGTGGAAGAAACCATGCATCCTGAACCTAATGAAGATAATGTGATCGAGAATCACTGGGCTATTCATGAAATGATCACCACCAATAACTTTGCCCGCGACAACAAATTACTGTCTTGGTTTATTGGTGGATTGAATTTCCAGATCGAGCATCACCTCTTTCCGAAAGTTTGCAGTATCCACTACCCGGTGATCAGTCATATTGTGGAAAAAACGGCCAACGAATATGGGATTCCTTATAACCTTCATCCTACGTTTAGTGAGGCTGTGGCATCCCATTACCGTACGCTCAAAAACTTTGGAGACCCGAATTTCACCCTGCAAGAAGCCTGATCTGCAGCTTCCGAAAGTTCAATAATTACTAAATGCTTTTACAGAGCTTTACGCTCTTGTATCAACTTTTTTCAAATCAGGAAACTTTGGTTTCTTACCATTAGTATAAATTAATTACCCGAAAGAAGATTATATGAAGCATCGGTTCTTGTTGGTGGTATTTGCCATCGTTGGATTATGTTGTACTGCTTGCTCCAATAATGCAGAGATAAAGGAAGAGAACGTCAGCCGTATTATCAAAACGCTGAGTGCTGATGATATGAAGGGCCGGCATGCTTTTTCTCCGGAGATAAGAGATGCTGCAAATTTCATTGCGGAAGAATTTCAAATGATCGGCTTATCTCCTCTTCCCGGACAGGGTGATTTTCTTCAAGATTTCTCGATCTATTCCATCAGTCCGTCAGAGACTGAAGTTTTAGTAAATGGCAATAAGGTGTCAGAACAGCACTATTTTGGCCTGCTGAACGAAGAATCCTTCACATGGCAACATCCGGATGCAGATATATTATACATTGGTGAGGATGACAACTTCCGCGAAACCTTTCGCACGTTCGTTTCTAATGACGAGCAAAATATGGTCGCCGTTCACGAAGGGCACGAAAAGTGGTTTCATCGATACCGCACGTACTTCAACAGATCTAACCGAAGTTTTGAAGTAGACCAGGAACCAAGCGATGTGTTTGTACTCACCTCTTCCCGAATCAGATCGTATGAGGTCAGCTATCAAAACCATGTTAAAGCCATTCCCCTTTTTAATGTCGCCGGGATGATAGAAGGAAAGCGCAGTAATGAGATCGTTCTCATCACAGCTCATTATGATCATATTGGAGTGATCTCTCCTATGGACGACGACTCCGTAGCCAACGGGGCCAACGATAACGCCTCCGGTGTGGCAGGACTCATCGAAACAGCCAGGTATTACAGCAACCGCCCTCAACCTGAACGCACTATTTATTTTGTGGGATTTACAGCTGAAGAACCCGGTGGCTACGGTTCAAAATATTTTTCAGAACAGATCGATCCGACAGCTGTAACGGCTATGGTCAACATTGAGATGATCGGTAAACCTGCCATTGAAGGTCCGGATTCCGGATGGATCACCGGCTACAATTATTCTGACCTGGGTAAGATCCTACAAAGCAGTACTGCCGATTCCAGTTTTGTTTTTTATCCTGACCCATATCCTAACCAGAATTTATTTTTCCGTTCAGATAATGCGCCCTTTGCCATGCTTGGCATTCCGGCTCATTCCATAAGCACCACTCCTATTGATATGGATCAGGATTACCATCGGGTAACAGACGAGTTTAAAACACTTGACATCCCTCATACCACCCACACCATTCAAGCTATTGCAAAGGGAATGGAACCTATTATTTCCGCAGAGCAAACCCCAACGCGGATCAATCCGGACAGCTTACGATAGCCTCCGCATTTTGCTGCTGAAAAATGGCAGTGAAATACGGCGAAAAGAACCCTTTACCATCGCAATGTCTGTGCAATCGATACCGATGATCTTCCTGCCGGGGAAATATCTTTTAAACAGTTCTACTGCTACGGTGTCTTCTTCTTGGTTGAATTTTGGTGTGAAAATCGCACCATTTGCTATATAGAAACCTGTATAGCTGCCTAAAAAAGAATGCAAACCGGCATCTTCCGGCTCATCGTTTTTCCCAACAGCGGCCTGCTTCAGTGTTTCTACATTCAGTTTCTTACCTTTTTCAAGTACTGCTGACTTCAACAGCTTCACGTTTTCCTGAGAAACAGAAGCTCCATCCTCATCAACATTATCATTAAGTGTTATCATAACTGTGTTTACATTAAGCCAGCGTGCAGGAAGTTCAACATCATCAGATCCACTTTTCACCCAAAAAATATCCTCGCAGCGCATTTCTTTTTTGAGTTTTTGTTCTATTTCCGGTTTCGAAAACCCGTTTGCTTTGTTGTGCTCCAGCATGGGTGATTCTAAAACCAACAAGGCCCCAGCTCCATTACTATCAAGCCAGTTATTCCTCAATATCAATTCCCCATTAACTTTTTTTAGTCCGGATTTTTCGGCCAGATAATCTGAATGAGAACCGTTAATATCAACTGAGGGATGTTCTTCAGGATCGAAGTCATATATCACAAATTCACTTCCATGCTTCATAAAAACGGATCCGCAATCACGAGCCCACGCACACCCAGTTTCCTTTTGATGTACGGTAATCCGATCCAGATCAACGGCCCTTCCCGACAGTCTCTGCATTACATGGTTTCGCATTTCCAGATCATCCACAAATAAGTGTATGGGTTCAAAAAAATGAAGTTCTTCGATGAATCGGCAGTACAATTCCTCCACTTTTATCAGCCGTTCGGCATTCCATTTGGATTGGGCTGAAGGCCACTGCAGCTGTGTGGCGGAGTGTCGGTTCCACTCAGAAGGCATTATCATCTCATTCCTATTCTATTGCTTCACAGATTCTTTTAAAGGTCAGCTTTTATCTCTTAATCATCCAATAAAAGAACACTTAATTTCATAAAGATGAGCCGACCTCCCGATGCCCTTCGAAATCTATCAGTATGAACCGTTTACTTGGTATGATCTCTATACTTATTGCAAAGGAATAGCCATATATATAAAAAAACGGGAAGGAGAACTCCTTCCCGTACTTGTACCCCGAAAACCCAAACCAAATTTACAGAACACTGTTTTTACTAAGTGTTCTACTATTACTACGAAACCTGAAATAAAAAAGGCTCAAATTTTTTTGTGTTATCTGAATTTAGCTCTATAAAACTTTAAAAATGATTCACCCAGATCACATTAAATGACAAAATGTACCCAAAAGCTCAGTCCTCTATTGCTGTACAAGTGTATACATTTTGTGCAGCAGGCGGTTGATTAACAGTCCTTTTTTTGAATTGAAATCGCATAAAAAAATTTATATATACTTGTAAACTACTTGGCTTTAGTCAGTTACATATCATCAGGAGCTAAATATTAAGTTGGAAATGAATAAGAAAAATGTAACCCAACTGTTATCGGAATTGAAATCAGGCAAGGACGAAGCTTACGATGAGCTTTATCCTCTTATTTATGAAGAATTGCGGCGGTTGGCCTATGGCCATATGAAGCATCAGCAAGGTCATACCTTATCGAAAACAGAGTTGGTACATGAGGCCTATTTGAAAATGACCGATCAGTCTGACGTCGAATTTTCTGATAAAAGTCATTTTTTAGCGATTGCCTCACGATGTATGAGACAGATCTTAATTGATCATGCCAGAAAAAGACATGCCGAGAAGCGTGGAGGTAAGAAACAAGACTTAACATATATTGATGAGTTATTCACCAGAAAAAACAGGAAAGCTGAGGAACTCATTGATATAGATTCTGCCCTGAATCGGCTGGAAAAACTAAATGAAAGACTTTCCAAGGTTGTTGAAATGCGGTTTTTTGGTGAAATGTCTATCGAGGACACTGCAGAAGCATTGGGCGTTTCAAAAAGTACTGTTAAAAGAGATTGGGTAAAAGCAAGAGGATGGCTTTACAAAGAGTTGAAGGGTAAATTTGAAATAGATTGATTGGTCGGATTGTTCGGGTTTTTACGTAGTAATAATAGGTTCGGGTACATTAAAAGTAATTTAAACTTATGGGTACAAATTGGGATGAGGTAGAAAGAATACTGGATCAAACTCTGAAGCTTCCAGAAGAAGAATGGTTAGGGTACGTAGAAAAAACCTGTAAAGAAGAGTCGGAATTAAAGAAGGAAGTTGAACTGCTACTCACCTGTATAAAAGAATCAGAAGGATGGCTGAAGGTCGACGATTGATCCGCACAACGTAATCCGCTGTTTTTAAATTTTTATCGTTTTCAGAGAAAATAATTTCAGGATCTATTTCAATTCTGACTTTAATAATTCATTCCATTCCTGAAAACATCGTTCATATTTAGGTGAATAAATCACCGCGCATAAGTTAAAAAAGCGCTTCCATATATTTACATAAAAGGTTTCATTTTTCTCCGAAGCTTGCTCTGCCGGTTAATATTCATACTTGTTATGCTTACCTTTCGGCTCTAAAAAAATTTCAATCACAATAATGATATGAGTGTAGATTACAAGTCCCACCCAAAGAGTAAAATCGGGCTCGAATATCTCGGTTTAGAATCAAATGAAAATGTATTCTGGAACCTTTCTCCAGCTGAATTATATGAGCAGGCTATCAAAAGGAATGAAGCCGTTTTAACTAAAGATCATGCTCTGCGCGTGTTAACAGGGCAGTATACCGGCCGTTCGCCAAAGGACAAATTCATCGTAGACCAGCCTTCCATCCATGATGATATTGATTGGGGAGAAATCAACCAGCCAACTTCGGAAGAGGTTTTTGACAACCTCTACGAAAAGACCGTAAACTATCTGCAGGACAAAGAACTTTTTGTGAAAGATCTGTTTTGCGGAGCAGATGAAAATAACCGTTTAAATGTGCGTGTAGTTAGTGAAGCTGCTTATCACGGTTTATTTTCTCACAATATGTTCATCAATCCCAGTGATGATGAACTTAAAAACCATGAACCGGAATTCACCGTACTGGCTGCCCCACATCTAAAAGCCGAGCCTGAAAAGGACGGAACCCGCACCAGTACTTTTATTCTGTGCAATTTCGAGAAGAAAATTATTTTGATCGGTGGCACGCTGTATTCCGGCGAAGTGAAGAAGGGTATTTTTGCTGTGATGAATTACCTGCTTCCCAAAAAAGGCGTAATGGCCATGCATTGCTCTGCCAATCATGATGAAAATGGGAAAACAGCGGTATTCTTTGGACTATCCGGAACCGGTAAAACCACCCTTTCAGCTGATCCTGAAAAAACACTCATCGGTGATGATGAGCACGGCTGGAGCGATGAAGGCACTTTCAACTTCGAAGGCGGATGCTACGCCAAAACCATCAATCTCTCCGAAGAAAATGAACCGCTGATCTATGCCACCACCAAAATGCCGGGAACTATCCTGGAGAATGTTGTGCTGGATGATAACAGAGAACCTGATTTTGATGACGTCAGCCTTACTCAAAACACCCGCTGCTCGTACCCGCTGGATTTCATTCCAAATGCAAGCGACACCGGCAAAGGCGGTCATCCTGAAAATATTATCTTTTTGACTTGTGATGCTTTTGGCGTGCTCCCTCCTATTTCTAAGCTGACTCCGGATCAGGCTATGTATCACTTCATCAGTGGATATACGGCAAAAGTAGCCGGAACAGAACGGGGTGTTACAGAACCTCAAGCTACATTTTCGGCTTGTTTTGGCTCACCATTTATGCCATTACACCCAACCGTTTATGCAGAGCTGCTGGCTGAAAAGATCCGCAAGCATGGCTCCAATGTTTGGTTGGTCAATACCGGTTGGACAGGAGGTCCTTATGGTGAAGGTCACAGAATGAAGCTTTCACATACCCGCAAAATGCTCAGTGAGGCTTTGGCCGGAAATCTCGATGATGCTGAGTTTGTTGCAGATCCCATTTACGGAGTTCAAATTCCGACTTCAATAGATGGTGTTCCTTCTGAGGTTCTGATTCCAAAAAATACCTGGAAAGACAAGAACGCCTACGACGCTAAAGCCAAAAAACTGGCTGAGATGTTTATCGAGAACTTTAAGCAGTTCAAGGATGAGGCTAGTGAAGAGTTACTATCTGCGGCACCAAGTGTTGCTGATTAGTTACCCTATCAACTCAATAAAAGCTAAGATTATAGAGCCGGATTGCAGATCGCTTTCCGGCTTTTTTTATGCTTAATCTTCGGCTATAGCGTTTAGTTTTTCGAGGTTTTCCTGCACACGAAGTGCCTCGATGGCTTCATCTAACCCACCTTTCATGATGTTATCGAGATCGTAGAGAGTGAGGTTGATACGGTGATCAGTAAAACGCCCCTGAGGAAAATTATAGGTGCGTATTTTTGCAGAACGATCACCCGTGGAAACCTGACTTTTACGCTCATCGGCTCGTTCTTTTTGCTTCTTCTCGAGTTCAATGTCGTACATTTTAGCCCGAAGCATCGTCATCGCTTTTTCTTTGTTTTGATGCTGTGAACGCTCCTCCTGACATTCCACCACAATCCCCGTCGGCTCGTGCGTTAGGCGAATTGCAGAATCAGTTTTATTCACATGCTGACCACCAGCACCACTTGCCCGAAAAGTATCCACTCGGATATCAGACGGATTGATATCTATATCCACTTCTTCCACTTCGGGGAGTACCGCAACCGTAGCTGCTGAGGTATGCACCCTGCCCTGACTTTCGGTTTCCGGAACACGCTGCACCCGGTGAACCCCACTTTCGTATTTCATCTTTCCGAAAACTTCCTCGCCTTCAAGCTGAAAAACGATCTCTTTATACCCCCCCTTATCCGATTCGGCAATATTCATCATGCTCATTTTCCAGCCTTGTTTATCGGAATAGCGTCGATACATGTCGAACAGATCGCCGGCAAAAATAGCAGCTTCATCGCCTCCGGTTCCGGCCCTAACCTCAACAATGGCATTTTTGGAGTCTTCCGGATCTTTGGGAATCAGCTTCATCTTGATGTCTTCTTCCATCTTCGCCAATTCCTGCTTGATCTCCTTATTCTCTTCCCTCGCCATTTCGGTGATCTCAGCATCTTCATTGGCTTCTATTAGTTCATTATTTCCCTTTTGCCTGCTTTTGAGATCCATCCATTTGTCATAATCCTCTACCAGCTCTTCAAGATCACTACGTTCTTTGGTGAGCTCTGTGTATTTCTGGGGGTCGTCAAATACAGCAGGATCACTCATAGCTGCATTTACTTCTTCAAAACGGGACTTAACTTGCTTTAGCTTTTCTTCTATATCCATTATTTGGGCTGAATTTATTCGGCCTCAAAATTAAGGAATTCGGGAGTGGATTGATAAAATAAAAGCCGATTCAATTTCTTGAACCAGCTTCATTTTTAATCATCGCAATTATTTGATCAGCATCAGCTTTTTCGTTTGGGTGAAAGAGCCTGCCTCAATCCGGTAGATGTACGTTCCGGAGGACAAGTTACCAGCTTCAAAACGAATGGTATATCTCCCCGCGGCCTTCCTTTCATTTACAAGGGTTGAGATATTTCGTCCCAACATATCATAAACAGACATACGCACCATAGATGCTTTTGGAATGCTAAAACTGATATTTGTAGACGGATTAAATGGGTTCGGATAATTTTGCTCTAACCTGAATTCCAAAGGCATTTCATCCAACTCATTGGAAACCGCTGTTTCAACAATAACAGTAATGGAAGCCTGGATAGAACCTTCATCTAAATCTGTGACCGTAACTGTTATGGTTCCTTCTCCTACAAAATCTGGAGCCGAGATTGTTACCGACAGATCTTCTTCATTGATGTCTAGCAATATGTCGTTTGGCTGAACCGAAACAAGCACCTCAAGATCGGTCAGGAGGTCTTCGATATCTGTAATAGATGTATCGAGCCGAAAAATAAGTGATTCGTCATTTTTAAATCTGAGTGTATCAGGAATACCTTCAATGGAAGGCAGGTCATTCACCGGAATGATCTCAACATTCAACGTATCTGAAACCCATAAACCTGCGGGATCTGTTGCTTTTACAATTATCGATCCAACCCCATTTTCATCTCTGTTTGAGCGTAGCATTAAACTATCGGCTTGCAGAGTTACTTCAAATGGACTTTCGCTGTTATTAATAACCTCAAATGTGAGTTCTTCGCCTTCGGGATCAGAGAAATTCGTGCTTAAAATAGCGGCCGTGTTTTCACCAAAATCTTCTAAAAGACTCAAACTGCCCAATTTCTGAGAAACCACAGGGGCTTCATTGACTTTTTCAATTGTTGTAAAGCTACCAGCTTCACTCCATTCACTTTCTCCCGCTTCATTCACAGCACTCACCCGCCAGTAATAGACTGATTCATAGTTTAATTCTGAACTAACAGAAATCACTGTATCAGCTACATTTTCACTAAACACAGTACTCCCAAAGTTCTCTGCTTCTGAAACTTCAACCAGGTACGACTCAGCGTTTACCATCTGCCTCCAGATCAACTCTGGCGATATATCTATATCCACGGCAGCATTTACCGGCGAAACGATCTGAGGCGCTTTCGGAGCGATTATTTTTGTGGTAAACTCAAAAATTCCAGACCAGTCGGAAGTATCCTGAGAAGTAAATGAGCGAACTCTCCAGTAATAAGCAGAACCAAAGTCCAGGCCAGTGGCCTCAGTATTATTCTCTGATATACCTGAAAGGTCGATTTCAAGAGACGAAAAATTCACATTCTCAGATACCTGCAGCTGATAACTTTCTACTACCGCCAGTTCCTCCCATGAAAGCACAAGGGCTGTATCCATATCTGCGGCCTCGTTTGCAGGACTCAGCAGTTCAGGCGTGATGGCATCTGCAGCTTTGGTGGTAAAAGAGAATATCTGCCCCCAGTTACTCTCGCCGGTGCTATTTTTGGCCTTAACGCGCCAGTAGTAGTTTGTTTCATAGTCCAATCCTAAAGCAACTGTTGAGGTATCTTTGGTCACATCCTCAAATACAGTAGTATTGAAATTATTGGAGCTGGCTAGTTGAACGATAAATGAGTCGGCCCTTGCAGCGTAATTCCATGTCAATACCGGAGAGATTTCAACCTCCGTGGCACTATTGTTCGGAGAAACCAATTCGGATATTCCCGGCTTCGCTATTTTGGTTTGAAATTGAGCCGCATCAGACCAATCAGAGGTGTCACTTTCTGTGACAGAGCGGACTCTCCAAAAATATTCAGTCCCGTAATCAAGATCATTAACCTGAACACTTGTAGCTGCAACCATTGAGTTGGCAGTCCCGACTGGAGTAAAATCTACCTGCTTCGATAACTGATAGTGATAAGTAGTTGCAAGCTCAATTTCACTCCATGACAGGGTTAATGACGTGTCTTGATCTTGAGCACCGTTTTCCGGCATTAGCAGCCCAGGAATAAGAGCTTCAGCTGAGATCGTAGTAAAACTATTCGGAGAAGTCCATGCACTGGCACCGGATGTATTCTCCGATCTTACCCGCCAATAATAGGTAGTGCCATACTCCAATCCTGAAATAGTAGCGGATATATCAGGGTAAGAACTATCCTTAAGTACAGTTCCAAAACTCAGATCTTCAGAAAGCTGAAATCGATATTCTTCCGCATTCAATGCCGCTTCCCATGAAAATTCGGCAGTTATGTCCAAGCCGCTGGTGTTATTTACCGGGCTGGATAATTCAGGTGCCTCCGGGGGTTCTGCACGAATAACTTCAACAAAACCTGTCAATGGTGTAATTGTCGGAACTGATGGAGCGGGTTCATCAAATTCCAGTCTTATAAGATCCACAGGAATTGATTCTCCATTCACCACCTCATCGGTGAGCTTAAACCTAAGTTTTACAATAGCCCCCGTTCCTGATATGGAAGATGTACTTGCCGCAGCGATTAGGACATTGTCCGCATCGGTTTCGGTTTGCACGCTTAGATTCTCACTGAGTGTCTGGTCGGTTTCAATTCCCAGAAACTCCATTTTTGTAGTGTCATAAGAAAATTCCGCTACATACGATATCAGGTTATACGAAGAAAGATCTTCTGTTAAGATCTCAAGTTCAGCCGTATCAGGATATTCGACCTGAACGGTATTGAGCCAGGCATCAAAATCATTGATCGTAATTATGGCTTCCTCTGACGGGAAATCATCTGCATCTAAAGCAGAGACTACGACTTCACCCCTGCCGGTTGCAGAAAAAGTTCCGGTATTACTATCAATAGTAGCAATAGATGGATCACTTACCTGCCACGTATACGGGGCAGTTCCCTCATTATTTGTTACAGAGAATTGTAAATCATCTCCAATGCTCACAGCGGTATCTCCCTGCGAAATAAAAATATCGGGAGCGGAAAGGGCCGAAAATCTACCGTTTGTGATCTCTGCATCCAGACCCTCATTCAGGCTCACACCAGAAAGTGTAATATTGGAACTGCCGGTTGCATCTTGTTTTACTCTGAAGTTCAGCAAGAACAAAGAGCCTGCTCCTTCCAGCGTATCTGTGCCTGCTGCAGCAATAGAAATAGTTCCACCAGACGTATTTACATTTGGCTCTCCCCAGCTCTCTGTAAGTGTACCCTGATTTGTAACTCCAAGTAATTCCAGGTCGTTGGTATCAAAATTGACCGTCATCCCGGCTGATAATACCTGTAAACCTGTGACATCACTTACTGAAATGGGCAATTCAAAGCTTTTTGTTTGTCGTTCCGATATATCGGAAATGGTTAGTGAGAGATCCTGCAAGGTAGAGGGCTGAACACGAAAGAATACCGTTGAGTCACGTAAGCCCTGTCCATCCTGAGCTTTAACCTGTATTAATCCGGCAACTTTAGCTGTCAGCAATCCTGCATTGTTTATCTGTGCAACAGAAGTATCGGTCACTGACCAGCTCACCGGTTCAACAATATCTCCGGACAGAGAAAATTGCAGATCATTACCTTCCAAGACCTCTATACCAGAGCGGGGTTGAATAGTGATGCCCCTGATACGAAAGCGTGCCCCTTCAGCAGATACCTGAACATTCCCTTCATTAATAGAAGCGACTTGAAAGGTAAGATCAGTATAGTTGAAAAAGGCTGCATCATCTTTGGCTTTCAGTTTCAGATAGATCAAAGGACCGCTTCCAGAAACTGTGTCGCTACCTGCAAAGGCAAGCCGGTTTGTGGCACTGTTAAAGAACACATCAAACTCTTCAAGCAAGGTGCCTTGTTTTTCAAAACCGGTTAGCTCGAAAATATTTTCGTTGAGTGAAAACTCAAAGTTTCCTGAATTCACTTCATCTGAAAGTGCAATCAACGAAGTATTGACAGGGATCAGAATTTCGGTTCCAGCTATTGCTGATGAGTCGGACACACTCAGGTCGATCTGCCGGGCCTGTAACAACATTGGCATAAGTATTACCAATGTTGTTATAAAAGCCTGCTTCATCCATTTAGACGTTAATTTGATAATCATGGGTTACTCCATTTAGAGTTTCGGTTATTCTGCTATCGTTATTTGATGAGCATCATTTTCCGAACCTGTGAGTACCGTTGATTATCATCACCTTTAAACTCTATTCGCAGTATGTAGGTGCCACTTCCAAACTGTGAAGCATTCCATTTCACGTTGTAGTTTCCGGCCGTTTTCCGTTCATCCACAAGGGTTTGTACCAGCTGACCAAGCATATTGTACACCTGCACCTGTACTTGTCCGTTTTGTGGTAAAGCAAATGCAATTTGCGTAGTTGGGTTGAATGGATTAGGATAGTTCTGATGCAGGTTGAAACTTTCCGGAATTACAGCCCCATCATCTCTGATATCTGAAGTGATCTCGTTCACAAAACCTGTGATATCCTGTTCATCAATACTGAAGTGCTTATAATTGATCAGGTTTTTGGTATTGCTGCCCTCAGCATCATCTTCATAGATCAGTCGGATCTTGCCAAGTGCGCCTTCTTCATTCAGGCTCACGCTTGAAGCAAATGCCATTCTGATGGTATCCGCTTCAATGTTGTATAAGAAGCTGATATTATCGCCATATGGAGAGTCCACAAACTCCACTTCTTTGATGTGATTGTTGGGGATGACCATCTCAATTTCTGAGGAATACATATTTGCTCCCCCTAAGTGATCGAGGCGGATATCTGTAAAATGCTCTGTGTCTTCGTATGAAAGAGCCAGTATTTCACGATAATCCACACTTTGGCGCTTGCCTTGTCCCGGAAATCCGGAAATTGTCCCCACCACATATTGCAGAATAAAGGAAGCGTCCATGGCTGAAACATCTCCGTTACCGGAAACATCCGCGGCAGCAAGCGCATTGCCAGTAAGTAATTCTGTTTGTACTACGTGAAGCAGTACTTTAGATGCATCAAAAGGAGAAATACCACCGTTTTCGGTTACATCACCCAAAAGGATGCCATTTCTTCCGGTCAGGAATGTACGATAGCTTACAGTTCCATTTTGAATATAAATACGGTCTCCCATTCCCTGCAGGTTCTGGTCTGCTCCCTGGTCTACAAACGGGCCGGTAGCATCTCCCCAATAATTATTCTGAGCGATGATATTGGTTCCCGCAGCCTGATACAGTCCATACCGATCGTTGTTGTAGAAATTACTGAGTTGAATCTGAGGATTTCCACCTGATGTCACATACACTCCATCGTAATAGTTAGAGTGGAAATCTGAAGAACGAAGCGTTGGAGTGGCATTCGATGTTACATAAACCCCATAGCGGGAATTGCTAAAGAAGGAAGAATCTACCAGTGCATCCGAGTCATAAAGCTGGAGTGCATAATTTGCATATCGGGAAATTACATTCCTGATCTCGCTGCTATCGGTGGCAGCTCCCCGAAGATACAACTGACTCCAGTTATTGATTTCTGGTAATACATTTGTTGAATCACCGTTGGTATTACCGCCATAGGTATCATCTAAAATGGAAGTGAATACGATCTTCTCTGTAGCTGTTCCCAGTGCTTCGAAGTGACCTTCTATATCAAAAGTAACGCTGGAGTTATTTTTAATAATGGTTCCTTTGTTGACGATCAAAGTGTCAGTATTTGATACTTCGACATTTGAGATACCATACACAATGTTATCAGTGAAGGAGACAGGTTTCGCTCCTCCAAGCACTCCTTCAATATCACCGGATACCGTTACCACATCATTGAATTCGTTGTTTTCTATGATATTTCCTTCGTAATAATTCCCCGTTTCATTCACGGTTCCTGCTTTAGAAAGCTCACCCGTAACTCCAATCGGATATTTATTTCCAATGAGAGTGTCATCCACAATAATGGCGCGAGAGCTTAGAATTCCCTGCTCCCCATTATTACTGATATGATTTCCGGAAATGGTAAGCACGGTATCTGTACCGGCTTCAAAAATAGTTACATTCAGTCCGGCCATCCCGTTATCCTTGATCTTGTTTTGCTGGAAAGTCATTGGGTTGTTTCCATCAAAAGCATACACCCCATTATCTTCGTTATTCTCAATGGTAGAG
>CERJ01002426.1_pt1 | contig 21317 bp, 17 predicted proteins | sample 530781 | NCBI WGS metagenome assembly CERJ01 (sample SAMEA2620967, study PRJEB7988) | marine metagenome | biome: marine biome (ENVO:00000447); feature: deep chlorophyll maximum layer (ENVO:xxxxxxxx); material: "saline water (ENVO:00002010), including plankton (ENVO:xxxxxxxx)" | depth 30 m
TGAAAGTGAAGAAGGGGAAGGCACTACTTTTTATGTAGAATTACCAAGGTCCGAATGAATGTTCAAAACCTGTCAATAACTTCCGCGACTTCTAATTCACTAAGCCCGCTATAATTTCTTATCTTTAGTTTTAATCAAACTTTATCCTCGGAGTGTTTAGAATATGAGCGACAAACCTCGCGAATATTGCGGAATTTACGGAATCTATAACCATCCCGATGCCGCCCTGCATACCTATTATGGGCTTCATGCCCTGCAACATCGTGGACAAGAATCTGCGGGAATCGTGTCTTCGTATTATGATGAAAAGAAGGGACGTCCTGCTATGCCGGCATACAAAGATTTTGGCTTGGTCCTGAATGTCTTTGATGATCCAAAGGTCTTGAAGAAGGTCCTGAAAGGGAATAAAGCTATCGGGCACAACAGGTATTCCACATCCGGATCGTCTAAGAATCCTGCGAATATTCAACCATTTCGGGTACATTACCGAAAAGGGAACCTGGCGATAGGGCACAACGGAAATCTTTCCAATGCGAAGCAGATCCGGGAACGGTTTCGGAAAGAGGGCGTCCTGTTCCAAAGTACCTCTGATACGGAATTGATCCTTCACCTGATCTCGCACAGTTTGTACGAAGATCAGCTTGATCAGATCATGGATGCTTTGAGACAAATTGAAGGCGCATACTGCCTGGTTATAATGACCGATGACAAACTCATTGCCGTTAGGGATCCCAATGGATTCCGTCCGCTTGCTATCGGGAAAGTGGATGGAGCCTTTTGTGTGGCCAGTGAAACTTGTGCCTTCGACATCAATAACGCCGAATATATCCGTGATGTGAAACCAGGCGAAGTCGTTGTGATTGATGATGAAGCTGTAGAAACAGGCGAACCCAAATCATTTTTCATACCGCCAACCAAAGGAACGGGTACCAGCCAATGTATTTTTGAATACGTGTATTTTTCACGGCCAGACAGTATGATATTTGGTGAGATGGTAGATAAGATCCGCCGAAATCTCGGGAAACAACTGGCTAAAGAGCATCCCTTAGATAAGATCATTAAAAACAATACTACGGGAAGAAAACCTGTGGTAATGTCAGTTCCCGATTCAAGCAACACTGCCGCCCTTGGGTATGCCAGCGAAAGCCGTAAACTAGGCCATGAATGTAAATATGATATGGGTTTGATCCGCAATCATTATGTGGGGCGCACATTCATTTCACCGGGACAGAAATCCCGTGAGCAGAAAGTGCGGACCAAGTTCAATCCGGTTCGCGGGGTGATCGAAGGACGAAACATCATCATTGTGGATGATTCCATTGTCCGCGGAACAACTTCCCGATATCTGGTAGATATGATCCGTGATTGTAATCCGGCTGAAATTCACTTTTTGGTGAGTTCTCCTCCTATTATTTCACCATGCTATTACGGAATGGATTTCCCAAGTCCTGAAGAACTCATCGCCAATAAATTTGACCGTGATATCGAAAAAATGGCTAAGGAAATTGGAGTTGATAGTCTCTGCTATCTGTCACCCGATGGACTCGTGGATGCGGTCAAAGAAGCCAATCCATCCGATGCCGATTACTGTACCGCCTGTTTTACCGGAAATTATCCTGTACCGGTCAACTTTGGGGTTGAAAAGGAAGCCAACGATTTAATTTAATTCATGTTCAAAGCTCAGCCGAAATTTATTACAAGCGCTACTAAACTGGAAGAATGTCCACCTGCTACCCTGCCGGAAGTTTGTTTTGCAGGTCGTTCTAACGTGGGGAAATCTTCACTCATCAATACCTTGTTGAACCGTAAGAATATTGCGCGGACCTCAAACACGCCCGGGAAAACACAGCAGATGAATTATTATCAGATCGGGGACGAGTTTTTTATGGTGGATCTGCCGGGCTATGGATTTGCTAAAGTTCCCAAAAAAGAGCGAGAACGATGGGGTAAAAGTATCCGGGAATACTTACTCGACCGAGAATCACTTCGCCTGATCTTGCATGTTGTAGATGTGCGGCACGATCCCAGTCAACTTGATGAAGATTTTTTCTATTGGATGGGGATGAATGAAAAACCATTTGCAGTGGTCCTGTCCAAGTCCGATAAACTATCACGAAATAAAGTGAATGCCTCGAAAGCCAAAGTGAGGCGCGTACTTAAAGAAATGAATATTGATGTGCCAATTTTGCCATTCTCTTCATCCTCAAGAGAGGGCGTAGAAGAAGTCGATAAGCTCATCAAAGAATTCGTTTTCGAGCAGCAAGTAGAGTGACAATTCTTGCATAATTCTGACATTATTAAAAGCAGAGAAGTCATTTATTTCAATTAGTGTTTAAACAATATTGTTTAAACAAAATTTAGAAGTCACCTTTATTATAGCGCTCAGCCAGTCTTTTTTCATTCACTCGTTTAAAACCGGATAGCTTTTCTTCAGATAAAGAAGCAATGGTCATTTCCCTTTTGCCTAAAGCCCCTCGAGCTTTTGCGACATACCAGTCTGCGGCACACATAGCACCCCGGGCTTTGGAGGCTGCACAGTAGGTAGTAAGTACCGTTTCAGAGTGGGAGTATGTTGAAAGTTTTTTGAAAGTCTTATCATCCCAGAGCTCTTCATTTACTTCAGGAGAAAAGGCATCATGAAAAATAAAATCGGCCGAACACTCCTGAGCTCTGAAGCCATCAAAAGTTCCAAAAAATAAATGAAGCTCAACATCAAGATCTTTCATTGGTTTGATAATATTCATTCCGGGATTGAGATCAGAAAAGATAGATGGCAAGAGCTCATTCAAGCCCGGATCTGAAAGATGTTCTTTGAAGTCAATAGATCGGGCTGTTTCAACAGTAATGGGAAAGGCTTCGATCGAGTAGAACCTGACAGGAATATGCAGGTTATGTTTCTTCAGAATATCCAGCAAAAGCAGAAAATTAAGGCCCGTTCCAAAACCTACTTCTAAAACGGTCAAAGTATCAGTGGTTTCCAGAAACGAGATCAACCCCGACTGCTCAAAAAATACGTACACGCTTTCAGAAGCTGCGCCATTCGGGTTGTGATAATATTGCTCAAATTTTTCGGAATAGAGTGTGGAAGAACCGTCTTTGGTTTGATGAACTTTCGGAGACATAAAGTAGCCTGAACTTAATTTTTTTCAAGGTAAAGCTAAGTATTATTTAATTCACAAAAGATTCATGTTAGCCATGTAGCTTACCAATATATAGGCAGGAGTTAAGATGAGAAAACATACCCAAAATGTACTATTGGATGTTTGCCTTTTTGTCGGCTTTATCGGATTAATTGCAACCGGTATCATTCTGTACTTTGTATTACCACCTGGCAGCCGACAAGATACATTTGCTGTGCTCACGCGACATCAGTGGGGAGATATTCACTTTTGGATAGCAGCTGCATTTACAGCATTCATTGCATTGCACCTGACTTTACATGCAAGTTGGTTGAAGAGTTCATATTTCAGAAAAAGAAATAAAGGGCCTTCAAAAGGATAAGTAGAAAATTCAGGTTCTAATTATGTGCCTTTAGAATCACATTGCCATAATTGGTTTTTGCGGTAACAGAATGTGTTCCGGAACCAATAGTTCCACTTGCTTTACCTGAGGAGTTCTCTCCATTAAAATTAAAAGCAGAAGGGATCTCAATGGTATTACCGGATAGATTTAAGCTGACATCTGTGCTGGTTGGCAATTGCAAAGTTATGGAGCCGGCAGCGGTTGAGGCAAAAGTATCTCCATTCAGCTGAAGAAACTGAAATTCTATATTTCCACCATTTGTTGATGCCTGAATTCCGCCACTGATCTTGGAGGCTCGTAAATTCCCACCTGAGGTCTTCATTGTAATATCTCCTTCGGTTTCCATGGCGCTAATATGTCCGCCGGCAGATTCCAGTACAAAAGTGCCTTTAGACTTTTTCAGGGAAACGTGCCCACCACTGGTTTTGGCGTTTACTTTACCCGAAAGTTCAGAAAGTGTTATATGTCCGCCTTTAGTCCTGTAATGCTGCTGACCGGTTATATTTTGGGATGAAATGTGTCCGGCTGCAGTAGTGGCATTTAAGTCAATATTTTGAGGTACATGCAGGACTGCTTGCAGATTAACATTTCTTTGATTGCCGGAAGAAGCGGACCGAATTTGAAAAGTAGCTTTGTCGGAACTGAGTTGTTCAGTAATGGAAACGATGGATTCCAGATCTTCTTTGCTGGCGATCTGACCAGAGGCTTTTAGCGTTAATTTGCCTGGGCCAGAAGTCTGACTAACAATTTCAATGGAACCAAAGGGAATACTGATGGCCATATTTTCCAAAGCATCGGTGTCAAATTCTTTCACGTACGCAAAAACACCAGGAGATACGGACGTCCAGCTACCGGACGCTCCAACGGTGACTGCACGCTGAATTTCAACAGTACCGTCTTCAGTATTGATGTTGACCTTCAAACTTTCATCCTCAAACTGTCTCAGTACCTCGTCGATCTCATTTTCAAGATCTGCCCGAACTTCTGCAGGTAGGAAATTTCCCAAATTTTTGAGGTTTTTTAGATTCTCCAGGTTCTCCAGTTTTTCAAGATTAGCTATTTTTTCCAGCTTGATGACCCTGATATTCTCTCCCTCCAGCTTAACATTTATACTGTCTGCTGAAATGTTTGAGGAAGCTTGTTGTTTAGGGGTAGATGAATTGCCTGCTATGTAAACACCGATACCTACAAAAATGAAACCTGCTAAAATAATTTCCCAAGATGATCGCTTCATAATGTCCTTTAATTTTGTAACCCGTTTAACTACGGCATAGATTGTAAAAGGTTACGTCAACTCACAGAATATCCTTATTATTCCTTAAACCAAATTCAGAGCAAATTCATGCATTCGAAAATCAAAGAATTGTCAGACAAATACTTGCCTGATGCTATTAAAATAAGACGCTACTTACATCAACATCCCGAGCTAAGTTTCAAGGAATTTGAGACTACCAAGTTTATTAAAAGGGAACTGGATAAGTTGGGAATACCCTATGAAAGTCCACTCGAAACAGGTTGTGTAGGAATTCTGGAAGGCGGGCAGAAATCCGATCGGGTGATCGCCCTTCGTGCTGATATTGATGCGCTGCCTATTCAGGAAGAAGGGGAAGCAAAGTCGGAATTCTTTTCAAAAAATAAAGGGGTTGCTCACTGTTGCGGACATGATGCACACACTGCGAATCTACTTGCGGCAGCCAAGATATTGAAAGACCTTCAGGATGATATTGAAGGAACGGTGTTGCTGGTATTTCAACCCGGCGAAGAAAAACTTCCGGGGGGAGGAAAGCTTTTAACAGAAACCGGTTTCCTGCAAGAAAAAGGCGTAGATGCTATTTTTGGAATTCATACTTCACCGATGCATAAAGCCGGAACCATGGCTACAAAGGTAGGTCCGCTGATGGCGTCAACATCTGAGTTTGAGGTGGAGATCATCGGAAAAGGAGGGCATGCAGCCCGGGCGCATGAAACAGTTGATCCCGTGGTTTTGGCCGCTCAATACATCAACGCGGTTCAAACGATCGCCAGTCGTAATGTGGATCCCACAGAACCTGTTGTGGTAACGATCGGAAGAGTGGAGGGGGGCTCTGCTCATAACATAATTCCGGAAAAAGTGAAGTTATGGGGAACTGCGAGGACGTTATCTCCAGACACGGAAGATTTAGTGATCAAGAAGCTGGAGGCCCTGGCAAAAGGAATTACAGAGTCAGCCGGTGGAAGTTATAAACTGGATTTTAATAAAGGCTACCCGGCCGTTATCAATTCCGAAAAAGAAGCACAAACGGTGTTGAATTCAGCTCGCACACTTTTTGGAGATGAAATTGCCATCGAAATGCGTCGACCCATTATGGCGGGAGAAGATTTTGCGTTCTATCAGCAGCAATTTCCCGGCGCGTTCTTTTTTGTAGGTAGTGGTAGCGAAGAAGCGGATTCATTCTACCCCTGGCATCATTCCAAATATAATGTGGACGATCGTTTTTTCGAGATCGCAACTCCACTCATGGTAAGCTTAGTTTTTGACCACCAATGATACAGGCTGAACGCTCTTTTTGGGAATCGGAATTATATGAACGCACCTACGATCTTATCGTAATTGGAGGCGGACTTACAGGTCAGTCAACGGCTCACTTCTTCAAGAAAAAAAATCCAAAGGCGAGCGTAATGGTGTTGGATCGTGGCTTTTTCCCAATTGGGGCCAGCACACGAAATGCCGGGTTTGCCTGTTTTGGATCCGTAACAGAACATATGGCTGACATGAAGATCGAAGAAGAGTCAAAGATCATTGATCGCATTCGGAGGCGTTTTAACGGATTGAAATTGCTTCGATCCACGCTTGGGGATGAAAATCTGGATTACAGGGAGCCAGGAGCGTATGAGATCTTCACCGACGAGCAAGTGTATGACGACGCGTTGGATCATATAGACATTTGCAACCGATGGCTCAAAGAAGCCGCCGGTGTTGAAGAGGTATATGAACAAACTGAGCATAATGGCTTTCCGGCAATCAGTATAAAACATGAAGGATGTCTTCACCCCGGGAAGATGATGAAAACACTGTATCAAAAGAACCTGGATCTGGAGTTCAGATGGCAATCTCAGGTGCAGAACATAAATGTTGAACTTGCTCAAGTTACACTGTCGAATGGCATCGAATTGAATGCGGATAGATTGGCGATAGCTACGAATTCGTTTACTTCAAAATTGCTTCCTGAGCTAGATATAAAACCCGGCAGAGGATTTGTATTTGTAACGAAACCGATCCCTGATCTGAAGTGGCAGGGCACTTACCATTATGATGCCGGTTACTACTACTTTCGAGGTATTGGAGAAAACCGAATGTTGCTGGGTGGAGCTCGAAGTTTGGACATTGATGTGGAAACAACAACTGAATTCGGGACCAATCAAAAGATCAGAGATCACCTCATACAGTTTGCAGACGAGGTTTTAGAACTCCCTCACAATTGGGAAATTGAAAAAGAATGGTCGGGCATAATGGGATTTACGTCTACTAAAAGTCCTATTCTTAAAAAAGTATCAGGCAAAACAGTAATAGCTGCGGGACTAAGCGGAATGGGCGTCGCCCTGGGAATGCAACTCGGCCGCGAAGCTTCTGAATTAGTGATATAGTGTTCTTGTATTTGGTGGGTCCAGGATTGAAAACTTAGAATTCTCCTTTGGTCTATTTTTGCAAAGTTACTTTCCACCATATCACCGTGTCACTATATCACCTATTCACCATCACTCAGTTTTGGCAGCCATAATATCATTCCAGTCTGTAGTGTATCGTTTGCTTAAAAAGTTTTGATTCATCTTCCATGTAGCTTCCTCATTATTTTTACGATGCAATCCCGTTGCAGCAAAGGCCGCCTTATTACGTCCGTGCTTGGTATTGATCTGATCGATGCATTCCATGAGTCGAAATTGTTGCTGAGTGTATAGGTCGGGATCAAAGAGGTCCATTTGTACTTCGCTGTGGGGAACGAGTCCGGTTAGCATGATGGCCGCTTTTTTATATTTGGTGTTGGGGAGATGAACAGCTGCTGCGATTCGTTTTCCGGCATGGATCAAAGTTGGAGTATGGGCGGTGGGAACCTTAAAAGAGGTATAAGCTCCATATTTATATTTTGACTTGGGATCTTTGAACTTATCCCCGATCAGTGTTACCTGAAGATTGGAAGCAACCGAGCCTTGAGCCCGTAATTTTTCAGCTCCCCGGGAAATGAAAGTCGCTACAGCTTCCTGAATATCCGGCAGATCGTAGAGCGGCTTGCCAAACATTCTGGAGGTTAAGATCCCTTTCCGCGTTTCCAGCGCTTCACTTAATTTCATGCAGGGAAGTCCATTCAATTCCAGCACGGTTCGCAATCCGGTTACATTGAGATGCTTCCGAACCCATCGCTTGTTGTTAACCTTTTGTTTTAGGTGATAGGCTGTAGAAATATTGTAACGATTCAGCCGAATAGTCAGGCTATGTCCAATTCCCCAAACTTTCTGCAAAGGCATTTGTTTAAGAATGGCATCGGTACCGGCATTGTCACACAAACTCAAAACACCGTTATATAAGAGATTTCGTTTGGCCGTTTCGTTAGCAATTTTGGCCAGAGTCTTACTGGGTGCAATACCCACCGAAACGGGAATCCCGGTCCATTGATAAACGGTGTTTTTAATGATCTTGCCATATTCTTCCAGGTCAGTATAGGTATTGGTGGAAAGCTCGGCGAAGGCTTCATCAATGCTATAAACTTCAATATCGTGGGTGAGTCGGCGCAGCGTCTCCATTACCCGGCGCGACATATCGCCATACAGCGGGTAGTTGGAGGATCGAACGACGACTCCGCGTTCTTTAAAGAAATTTCGGTATTTGAATTCCGGAGCCCCCATGGGAATATTCAACTCTTTAGCCTCCTCGGAACGGGCGATCACGCAACCATCATTGTTGGAAAGAATGACAACGGGTCGGCCCTCCAGTTTGGGATCAAAGGCTCGTTCGCAGGATGCATAAAAGTTGTTGCAGTCTACCATGGCATACACAATGGAACTGCGGTTATTGTATGATTCTGGCTCAATGCTCATGACGGTACTTATGAATCACATGTGTCACCACTCCCCAGATCATCCAGTTGGTGTCGGAATTAATGGCGTATGGTTTGATCTTGAGATCATCTGAAACCAAAAGCAGCCGCCCCCCACGTTTTATTAAGCGTCGTATGACGGGTTCTTCATCAATAGCAGCAACCACAATGGTACCATCATTTGGATTGAGTGAACGGTCTACCACTAAAATATCGCCATCGTGAATACCGGAAGCTTTCATTGCATTTCCCTCAGCACGTACATAGAATGTGGCGGTGGGGTGATGCACGATCAGCTCTTCCAGGTCCAGCGGTTTTTGGAGATGATCGGCCGCCGGAGACACAAAACCAGTCTCTGCTTTTTGTGATAACTTCCTTTCTTGTTTGGGCTTTTTTTCCGATCCGCCCTGATATATTTTAAGTTCCTCCATTTACACCTCGTTGCCTTGAGAATTTACATGTGTAATGTATGTGTATATGCGGGAATTTTAAACTATTATTTCGAAAATTTAGTTGGAAAGATGACGCAAGCTGACATGGTCTAACCGAGTGTGAGCAGAACCATCTGAGGCGCTTTGGGTTAGCAAAATTTTAATACAGAAATAAATATAACGTATGGATTGGCTGTATTTGTTAGGATTCATTTTACTTGGCTTGATGGGCATGGAAGTCATTTCCTATTGTGTGCATCGCTGGCTGTTTCATGGAGTTTTGTGGAATATCCACGAATCTCACCATAAACCGGATCACGGGGTCTTTGAGCTAAATGACATTTTCTCCCTCGTATTCGCAAGTATTTCTATCTGGTTCATGATAGATGGAGCAACAACGATGTTTAAACAGCCATTATTTGGCCTTGGCGCAGGTATAGCTGTATACGGGCTTCTGTATTTCATCATACATGATCTGTTTGCACACAAACGATTCATACCCTTCAGCAGTGATAACAAGATCATGAAGCTGATTCGTCGTGCTCACCAACGTCACCATCAGGATGTAGAGAAAGAAGGCCATGAACCATACGGTTTATTTCTTTTTCCCTACGACAATTACCCCGAGCACAAACGTAAATTCAATCGGTGAATGAATCCAGAAATTATATCAGGATAAAATGGAGTAACCTCGCAGCGTCTGCTAAGTCTTGCGAGCGTTGCGACTTTCGAGCTAAGAAACCAAACGCTGCGAGGATCTACGGACGCTCGCAGGTTCTATAAAAGAAGGTAGCAAACTCTGCGTTCTCTGTGGTTAATCAAACCGCTCTCTCAAATCCCGCATCTGCTCAAAATGTCGCCGTTGGTGCGCTTCCTGAATCGCAAAACAAGCTGTTAACGACATTGGGACAAGCTTTACTACAGGGTTTCTTGTCTTGATTCGATCCAGATGCAACTGTTCCAGCTTTGCTCGTTTCAGAATTTTGATGAAATTATCCTGCAAAGTGAGGAAATTAGCCAATACTTCTTTTCTATCTATTTCAACAGCTTTTTTAGGCTCAAATGGTTTCACTGTGGGAACACCACGCTGATACTCCGGACTCACAATTTTGATAAACCATCGAAAAAAGAAATTTGGGGTGAAAGGTTCTCCTCCTTTGGGTAGTTGTTCATCAGGCTTTTTCAATCCCTTCTCTATTTGGGGTAAATATTCATTACCGGCCTGAACCAGGTGATCCAGGATTTCACCCATGCACCATTTGTCCTCAGCAGGCTTTCTCAGAAAGATTTCTGCAGATACAGATTCTGTTAATTCCTGTGCTGTTTGCTTTGCCTGTTGAAAGGCGTCCAATAAATAATCGTAGGTGTAATCTGAATTTTTCATCGTTTAAATTTATGGCTGGTAAAATTATCCAAAATGAGAGAGTTCAATATTTCATCTGATGGCTAAATACACTTTCTTTAGGCCATTATACGAAAACAAAATCGAGATCTATGCTATCCCATAAAATGCGCTACTGTTTTGTTCTTTTAATTGGTTTGATGCTCACCTCTTCGGCTACGGCACAAGGAGTTTTGAGTTTCGAGGACGTAATGAAATTTGAGGATATTGGTTCCATTGAACTTTCTGAAAATGGCGATTGGGTAGCCTACGAAGTCTGGCCCGATCGTGGGGATGGAAAAGTGGAAGTTAAAAGCACGAATGGCCGGAATACGCATTCCATTGATCTTGGAGCTTCACCAAAAATCACACCAAACGGAGCATGGGTAGCGGTTTTCCGAAATGTGCCACTGGCCGAACAACTGAAGGACGGAAAGGATAAACCACAGCAGGGATTGTCGCTGTTATCTACCAATGATGGAGGAATTTCACAGTACGACAGCGTTCGGAGTTTTCAGTTTTCAGAAGATGGTAGCTGGCTGGCGATCCATCACATGCAAAGCAAACAGGTTGAGGATCTGAAATCCAAGAACAAACGACTGGGAACAAAGCTTTTGCTGAAGAACCTTGAATCCGGAGATGAATTCGATATTCCTTTTGTGCGGGAAATGGCCTTCGATAGCCTTTCCAATTACCTTGCCTATTCCACTGTGGATACATCCAATACCATCAACGGGGTGTATGTGTTTGATCTGAATAGGGAAGAATCTCAGCGGATCAATTCTGAGCTTAGCGGATTATATGCAAACCTAACCTGGGATTATGACGAAGAAAAACTGGCCTTCACCAAAGCCAAGTACGATACCTCTTATGTTGAAAGCGATGCATCACTTCACCTCTGGGATGCAGAAAATGAAGAACTCCTCACGCTACTAAATGCAGATGATGGTAACGAAGGATTCACGCTTCGATCAAACAATAATCTCACCTTTACCAATGACGGCAGCCGCTTATTCTTCGGATTCATGGATGCAAAAATGGCCGATCTGGATTCCAAAAAAGAGGACGATGAGGACGAAGAAGTGGATGTGTATGATATTGATGATATCGTGGAAGACCGTGGTTTGGATATCTGGCATGATGACGATCCGCGTATCAAAACGCATGAAAAGAATACCTGGAATTCGCGGAAGAATCACCTGTACACCGCAGTATATCATCTCGACGAAAATGAGTGGGTGCAGCTGGCTGATCACGAACTGGAAGACATTCGCATAGCGCACAATCCCAATGTGGTTTTGGGGAGTTCGCAGAAGCCGTACCTAAAGGAAATGACCTGGGAAGGCTTTTTCAACGATTGGTATTACGTGGATCTGGAAACAGGGGAGCGGACTCTGATCGGTAAGAAATTATCGGAAGGAGTGAATCTGTCGCCCGGGGGTAAATTTGCCGCTTTTTATGTGAATAAGAACTGGAATCTGCTGGATATTGAAAATGGAACATCGCGAAATATTACGTCAAATATGACGGTGCCTTTCTATGATGAAGATCACGATTACCCCTCCCGAGTGCCCGATTATGGTATAGCCGGTTGGATTGAAAATGATCAAGCTGTATTGATATACGATAAGTATGACATCTGGCGATTCCCTACTGACTTTAGCGAACCGACCAACATCACTAACGGCGAAGGCCGCGAAGCCAAACGTATTTTTCGGGTGGAGCGCATGAATAAAGACTGGGATGAACCGTTCGAAAACAACGAAGAACTGCTGCTGAGCTCCTACCACGATCTGATGAAAAATTTCGGATTTTATTCAGCTCGTGCCAATCGATCTGGGGTGAACCGGTTGCTGGAAGAGGATAAAAAATTCACTTTTATAGAGAAAGCCGAAGAGGCCAACACGGTGTTGTACAAACGCGAAGCTTATGATGAATTTCCAAATATCTGGGTGGCTAACAACTGGAAATTTGATCGCACGAATAAGCTCACAAATCTTCACGAAGACCTCAAAGAAAAATGGAACTGGGGCAGTGCCGAGCTCATCGACTGGCTGAGTGTGGATGGGAAATTCATTCAGGGTGTGGTCATTAAACCGGATAATTACGATCCCAATAAGCGTTATCCGATCATGACGTATTACTATCGTTTCTTTACGAACCGACTGCATGATTTCAATGAGCCGAAGACCAATCACAGACCTGTTTTTGCACAGTATGTGAGCGATGATTACGTGGTTTTTCTGCCTGATATTCGATTTGAAGTCGGCACTCCTGGATTCGCTGCCACCAAAAGTTTAGTGCCCGGAATCCAGAAACTCATCGAAATGGGCATCGCCGATGAAGACAAACTTGGTCTGCACGGACATTCATGGAGTGGCTACCAAACGGCATTCATGGTCACCCAAACCGATATTTTTGATGCGGCTGTTTCCGGAGCTCCGGTCAGTAATATGACAAGTGCGTACAGTGGCATTCGCTGGGGTTCAGGACTGGCACGACAATTTCAGTATGAGAAAACGCAAAGTCGCATTGGAAAAACGCTGGTGGAGGCACCACATCTCTATATTGAAAATTCCCCGGTATTTTATGCTGACCGAATTAACACGCCCATGCTCATCATGCACGGAGATGATGATGGCGCCGTGCCGTGGGAGCAAAGCATTGAGCTATACCTGGCCATGCGTCGATACGACAAAGATGCGATCTTCCTGCAATATCATGATGAGCCGCATCATCCGCAGAAATTCTCCAACAAATTAGACTACGCCATACGCATGAAGGAGTATTTTGACTACTACCTGAAAGGTGAAGGCGAGCCGGAATGGATCTTGGAAGGGGAAGCGTTTATAGGTAATTAGAAATGTTAAATGCTAAATGTTGAATTTTAAATTCTTTCAATTCAACATTTAGCATTCATAATTCAACATTCCCACCCCATTCAGAGAGAAATCGATTCACAAACTCCTCCATAAATTGGTGGCGTTCTTCGGCGAGCTTGCGACCGGAATCAGTATTCATTCGGTCTTTCAGCAAAAAAAGCTTTTCATAGAAATGATTAAGGGTAGGGCCTGTACTCTTTTTATACTCTTCGAACGAATCGTGGTTTTCTGGCGGAATGTTGGGATTGTGCAATTCACGGCCTTTATATCCGCCATAGGCAAATGCTCGGGCAATCCCAATGGCTCCTAGTGCATCCAAACGATCTGCATCCTGCACCACTTTCCCTTCGATAGTTTTCATGGGTGTTTCCACTTCGGCTCCTTTGAAAGAGACATCGCGAATGATCTCAAAAACGTGGTTTATAATGGATTCTTCCACTTCCAAACTTTTCAGCCAGTTTCTGGCAGTAGCCGGACCAATTTCCTCATCTCCGCCATGAAATTTATGATCGGCGATGTCGTGGAGCAGGGCGGTAAGCTCCACAATAAACAGATCGGCTTGTTCTTCCTTTCCGAGCTTCAAAGCGGTATTTCGAACGCGGTGAATGTGCCACCAATCGTGGCCGGAGCCTTCGCCTTCCAGTTTTTGGCGGACGTGGTTTTCGGTTATGGTGAGGATTTCTTTTATATCCATGTAGGGAAATTAGGAATTTTGTTAGCTGGTTTTAGTTTCAAGAAACTACTTGCACCTTGCCTCTAAAACCTAACACCTAATCACTAAAAATCCATACAGCTACACAATTCATCGATCACATCAATCTTCAACGAATCAATGCGGGCGATGGATTGCTCAACGGTTTCTTTCTCGATCTTTCCTTCGCGCAATAGTTTCTGGATGATGCCAATCGCTCGCTCGGCAATGTCCGGCTCGTAATGCAGGTTGTTGCCAAAGATCAGTACATCCACACCGGCGTTAATGGTTTGCTGGATGGCCGTTTCCAGTCCGTATTCTTCGCGAATGGCATCCATCTGCATGTCGTCGGAAAAGACCACGCCTTCAAATCCAAGTGAATCGCGCAGCAGTCCGTTAATGGTTTTTTCGGAAAGCGTAGCCGGCCATACAGAGTCGATATTTGCATTGAAAATGTGAGCAGTCATGACGGCGCGAATCTCTTTTTCCGCAAAGAGCTTTTTGTAGGGAATGAGTTCTTTGGGGTCCCAGGTATCGGTGACGTCCGTAAATCCCAAATGACTATCAGTGGTCGAGCTTCCATGACCCGGAAAATGCTTCAGCACGGAGAGAATTCCTTCCTTGGAATATTCATCAATTACATACCCGGTGTGTTCAGCGACTTTATCGGGATCGGAGGAAAAACTGCGTTCAATGTTACCAATCACAGGGTTATCAGGATTGGTGTTTACATCTACCACAGGAGCAAAATTCGTATTCGTTCGAACCACCATAAATTCCTGTGCCATGATCCGGGAATAGTATCGGGTCGAATCTTCATTATCCAGTTCACCCAAATACTCAGCAGAAACAGACGTTGGAAATCCCTTGCTCTCCTTAAGCCGGCTAACCAAACCGCCTTCCTGGTCCACGGCAATAAATGGAGAGTTAGGTGTAGCAGCAATGATGTCGTTACTGAGATGCATGAGCTGCGTGGGATCTTCGATGTTACGGCTGCGATTGCCGGTGATCACATCCCGATCAAATAATACTACGCCAGAGATATTGCGCTTTGAGAGGTCCTCAAAAATGGTACTATCCTGTGACAGTTCGGTGCCACGAAATCCAACCATGATCATCTGTCCAAGTCGTAGCGGATCGATGATTTCTTCAGACTCAGGTTGAGGTTGAGATTCGGATTGTTGACATCCAAAAAAAGAAGATAATAAAAACAGGGAGAGTAGAATTCGGATCATTAGTTAGGTTGGTTTTGATGTTGTATAAGTAAACTGTCGAGAACTTCAGTAAAGTTGAAGGAGGGACGAATATCGTTATAACGGGCGATTTTTCCATCCGGGTCCACTAAAATATAAAATGGAATGCCGCCGCCCTTGTAAGCCTTGAACGTTTCTTCCTGGAAGCCATTGCCTCCGTAAAGCTGCACCCAAGGGAGCTCAAGTCGGTTCACATCCTGCACCCAAAGGAGGCTGTCCACTTCGTTGGAAATGCCGATGATCTCGAGTTCGTCGCGGGAATATTCTTCGTAGATTTCCTTCATATAAGAAAATTCATCCAGGCAAGGCTGGCACCATCCGGCCCAGAAATCCAGCAGTACGAATTTGCCGCGATAATCCTCCATCGTGTGAATGTTGCCTTCCAAATCGGGCAGGGCAAAAGGCACTGCTGGCTGACCGGGAGAAACGGATTTAATTTCATTAAAAAAGTACGTGAGAAACTCGGTGTATTCGGGATAATCAGCAAATTCTTCGAGATAGGCTTCAAAGCTTGGTCGGGCAGTTTCCGGTCCCTGTTCGCCAATGCGTTCAGCGATCAAATACATTTTGGCGTGGGCCAGAGCATCTCGACTTTCCATGTGATCCAGCACCTGCACGCGTTTATCGTTAAGCTCTTCATACGCCACTTGTTTGATATCATACTCGGAAAGGTCCATGTCATAAGCGGCTTTTACGCTGTCATAAATTCCGAAGGTACGGGCGTAATAATGGGCAAAATCCCGGATGCCGGCACGCTGCGCTTTCAGCGATTCAACAGTGAAAAAGTTGAGAGAGTCGGCTTCGGCAAAAACGGCATTTCGGGCAGAATCAGCATCAAAATCTTCAAAAAAACGTTGATTATATTCAATAGAGCGAATTTTAAAAACAAGATGTTCGCCGATAGCTTTCAGGTAATAGTCATTGAGAGGGGTTTCCTCAAGGTGATCTTCAGCGATCTCGTATTTTTGCTGACTAAGTTCGGTCAGGTTGTTTTCTTCCCCGATCTTGATCTCTTCTTCCTCCACGGGAATCTGAGTTGTGATCTCCTTAATTTCAGAAAGGTATTGATCATAGCGTTCGTGCCAATTTTCTGCATATCCCTGAACCTGTACATTTTGCGGGAAATCTGATCTTGAGATATCAATCTTCAGGTCGCGTTCGGGAGTAAGGAAAATTGGATACGATTCGTCTTCAATTTCCAAAGTGCGAATCTCTGGCTTTTTGACAGAAATGGCGGTAGAGAAATTCCCGTTATCATCAACAGTCAAAGTATCCTGAGTGACGGGCGCATATTTATAGTGAATGGGTTTATCTTTAAGGATAAGATCTGCATCACCAATGTAGTCGATGGAACCACTGACTTCTGTATCGTTTCCACAGCCAGTCATAAAAAGGTAAATGGATAAAATTCCGCACAATTTTGCAAAAGATGTCATAAAATCCGGAAGTTAGAATCGCTTAATAATTGAAATAATGGAATGAGAATCTGTAACATTTTCCTTTCAGAGCCTCTTTATAATAAGAAAAGGTTCTGCTAAAAATAATTTTCAAAAAAAATGAAAATAAATTGTAACAAATGGCGGTGTCATTACTCTTGTCTTAAGATGAGGTATTACGGATAGTACAACACTCTAAAAAAGGGGTGAATTAACATCGAAATTAAACAAAAGTTATACAGGTTAAACTGTTTTAGACTGGTAATCATAAATCGGAACAAATGATAGAAAGCAAATCAAATAAGGAACTCGAGAGAAAGATCGATCTTTATGTGAATGGGAAGTTAAACGCAGAAGAGGTTGACGAGTTATGGGCTGAACTGATTCAGGATGAATATTACATGGACTACATGAAAAGTGTAGCTAACCTGAAAGCAGTGATGGATGAGAAGAAACAAAAGAAAGCCAAAGCCAGCATCACTCCAATACAAAAAGCAGTGCGATATGGAATGGCTGCTGCAGTGATATTAATTGCCTCGGTCTTAGGCGTATTGAATATGAATACTTCCGGGGATCTCTCCGTGAGCCCGGTAGACCAAATTGGATTGGATGTGGTACGCAGCGCGGAAGGTATTTCAGGTGAGGTTACGAACGATGTGATTCGTCGTGCCATCCGGTTAGCTACTGAAGGCGATGTTCAGCAAGCGATCTCCATATTGCAGGATGAACTTGAGGTAACCGATGATCCACAGCTTACGGCTGATTTAGCCCTTAGTTTAGGCTCTATACAGTATAATAATGGTAATTATGATGCCTCTTTAGAGAATTTTGAAAAGGTGGTGCGTCAGGATAATGTTGATCTTCTCACCCTCGAAAAAGGCTATTGGTTTCTGGGGAATACCTATTTTCAGTTAGAGCGAATGGAAGAAGCTGAAGTGGCTTTTCGGAACGCATACGACCTGAATGGAGCCTACAGCCGTGTTGCAAAAACATATATGGATGCGCTTGGAAATGTAGGGGTAACAGCAAGCGAGTAATTATAAAACTCAGGTGATTTTTTCTATACTTCTTTACCGGATGAATAGGCCATAAAGCCGGTCATGACAGTTCCCAGGGCCAATAAGATCAAAAACAGACTATGGTAATTATCCTTCGGAGTGATGGGAGCCGGGTTTCCGATCATGGTATAAGCGCCCCAAAAATGTGGGTTGGCATTACCGGTTTTTAGCTGGTTCAATTTTGCCTCTCTGATGGCTTTGTTCTTCGAATTACCTTTGTTGATGGAAGTGTAAAAGTCAGTGGCAAATTCAGAAGCGATCTTATCATTCACGGCCCATAGGTTAAGCGCAAGGCTTTGGGCACCTGCATACCTCAGCGCTCTGCTGATGCCCATAATGCCACTTCCCTGTATGTAATTCCCTGAACCGGAACTACATGAGTTCAACATGATAAATTCACTGTTCAGTGGCGTATCAAACAACTCATAAGCATAAAGCGCCTGATCAGACTGGAGAGCTGTATCTGCGGGATTCCTGGTGGTTAAATAGATGGTCGAAAACAGCGGATCTTGCTCAGAAACTTCGCTGTGAGTGGCAACGTGCACCAATCTGGAATTCCCTACACGACTTTTAAATGTTTCTTTAGTAGCCTGATCTCCGGTAAATATGTCTTTATTCTCCTCTTCAAAAGTACTGAGTGTGGTCTGGATGTTTTGGGTTTCGATAGTTGCATAGGGCAATGACGGCAGATCTATCCCATTGAATTTCGAGAAGTCAGAAATGCCGAATCCTGAAAAATCGAAATCAGCATTACTTCCGGAAAAGCTACTGCGCCGATTGCTCTCAAATTCTTTAAGCGAGGTAAAGTACCGAAACTGATAGTCTTCGATAAGGTATCGGGTACTGCCAAAACTGAACGGAGAATCTGGCTGATGTGAAGGGAGCACTTCCAGCGGAATTCTATACAGGAAATTATCCGGTATCACGCTGATCTTTTGGATCTGTTTGGGGATATCATCGAGATTGAGTTGCTCATAAATTTCATGGAGTGCCTGCAGGTCGGTATTTCCTGAAGCAAGAGCATCGGCGATCTTAGAAAAATGCTCTTTAGTATCACCGGAAAACTCAAAAGGGGTGATCTCAATATGGTTATGAGTCAGACATGTGATGTACAGGGTTGATCCCACTTCGGTAAAATGCAGAACGAGTTCATCTTCATCGATCGAGCGCTGAATGGCCCAAACCGGCGACAAGGGGGTAGATTTATTCAGATTCACTTCCGAAAGAATTTGCTCTCTCAGGGCAGAAATCCGGTCTATCTCTTGTTTTATGGTGAACCGGTCATTTTCTTGCGCATTCAAGTATCGTTTTCTTAACGACTGAATTCTTTGATTCAGCCTCTTTTCCTCAGCAAGATCTTCTTCCGAAAGTTTGGCGGCTTTAACCAGCGGACTATTATATAAAGCCGCATCATTGATGGTCTTCAATTTGTCGAGAAGCGTTAAAGCCTCGCTGGTATTTTGGTTTGAGATCAGCATTTCCACAAGAAGTTCCACGGCGTCTAGATACTCATCTTCTACCGACCAAAACCCTTCCTGAGAATCAGTATTATTCTTAGCCCGATCTATCACCTGATCAACAACCGGAGCTAATTCATTGATCGCGGCTCTGTTGTTATTTTGCAGAGATAGGAACTGAGATCTTACCGTAAAGAACTTAGTTAAGAGAGGGAAGTCCACATCATCGAGGGGATAGAGGTTGATCTCGTCGAAGATTTCTTCAGCAGCCTGCATATTGTTCTGCTTCAGCTCAATAGCTGCAAGATTGATAAGAGCATCCAGATAATCCACCGTATTTGACTTAGAAAGAGCAAGATCTTTAGCCGATTTAAAAATTTCGCGAGCCTTACTTAACGAATCAATACGGAAATAAACGTCCCCTTTTTCACCTAAAAGATCGATGTATTTAATGTAGTTATCACTAGGAGACAATACTTGTTGGGCTGCATCAAAATTTTCTAAGGCTTTTTTGTGATCTCTATACTGAGTCCAGTAGAAAGTACCCAGGTATGAATCAATAAGTGCCAATTCGGTTGAATCATTATTGTTGACAGCTACTTCTTTGGCTTTCTCTATGTATTGAAGGGCTGAGCTTATGTCTTTATTTGCGGTATAGTAGAGGAAGAGATTTCTATAAACGTTTAAAAGATTTCTGTAATCTTTAAACTCAAATTCTAAAGCTCTAAGCTGAAAAGATATATACTTATTAGAATATCCTAGCTTATAATAATTGTTACTAAGGTTAGTAAGTAAATAGAAATCCTCGCCATCACTTTGAGCATAAAGCTCTTCGTAAATATTTTTAGATTCTTCATATTTTCCTAATGAGTAGAGATAGACTCCTTGTCGTTTTTTGATTTGTTGTATCAGTGTATTTTCTTCTAAATATGATGCTAATGGAATAGAATATTCTCTTTGTAATCTTAAGGACTTATCAAACTGTTGTGTGGCATAATAAGAAAAATCTAAAGCGCTATAGATTCGAAGTAATTTTGTTGAAATTGGAAAGGAGTCAGCACTGATGAATCTATCAGCGTATTTATTTAATAGTCTGTAGTCATCATTAATGAAGGCTACCCAGATAATGTTGATTACATACAGAGTTTGTTGAAGTGAGTTCGAGGAGTCGTTATTATTAGCAATATGTACCCACTTTTCTAATGCTTTTGAAAGGAGTTCCTGATCATAGAACTTGTGAAAACTTCTTCTCATTAGAAGCTCGAGGTGCAGATGAGGTTTTTCAGATAAGCTCAATATATTCTCAGTAAGAATTGTGTCCTTACTTATTATTTTTTCAAGTAGAGCTCTGTCTTGCTCAGACCAAAGAAATCTTAACGAGTCACTTATAGATCCTTCATTTACTAACTTTTCACAATTGAAATATCGAGTCTTAAACTCTTTTTGGATAATCTTATAAGATTTACAGTCGCTAGTAGCCGCTTCATATAATGCCCACCTATAGAGACCATTATTATGTTCTTTGATACCTGATATATATGTATCCACCTGTGTTTCTAACCTGTTCTGAACCTCACTTGAATCAGGTAAAATTGGGGCCAAAAAAATTAGCAATGAAAGTAGAAACACAGGTCCTCAGTTTTATTTAATGGTCAAAGATAGTAAACAATGTGACCAATGGAGGGCCAAAAATACTAAACTTTACCAGGGTTTTTCGATCACAGGATCCATGTCGTTTCCGGTACCGAACACGCCGTCGTCAGCAGTGGTGGTTTCGATGGCAGGCTGGTCGAGTTCTTCGGTGAGGGAAGCGTCCGTTACGGAAGCACATCCGAAAGAAAGAGTAACGATAGCAAAAAGGGCGAAGATAGATTTAAGAGATTTCATAGTAGGATATAATTGGTGGTTAAGAAATTATTTAAGGAGGTATTGTGAATGACTACCAGGGTTTTTCGATCACAGGATCCATGTCGTTTCCGGTACCGAACACGCCGTCGTCAGCAGTGGTGGTTTCGATGGCAGGCTGGTCAAGTTCTTCGGTCAGGGAGGCGTCGGTAACAGAGGCACAACCGAAAGAAAGGGTAACGATGGAAAAAAGGGCGAAGATAGATTTAAGAGATTTCATAGTAGGGTATAA
>CERJ01077311.1_pt1 | contig 21101 bp, 17 predicted proteins | sample 530781 | NCBI WGS metagenome assembly CERJ01 (sample SAMEA2620967, study PRJEB7988) | marine metagenome | biome: marine biome (ENVO:00000447); feature: deep chlorophyll maximum layer (ENVO:xxxxxxxx); material: "saline water (ENVO:00002010), including plankton (ENVO:xxxxxxxx)" | depth 30 m
GCTTTTACTTTTGATTCTACGTCTTGTGACATTTTGTGTCCTTTTCGATGGTTAGTTGATAATTATAATGTTGAGAAAATAAGTGTTTTCAACTTAAAAATTCAGTCGAGTATCTGCAATATATGTAATTACATCGCCATACCGCCATCAACGCGGATTACTTCTCCGGTGATGTATGAACTCATATCTGATGATAAAAATACAACGGCATCCGCTACTTCACTGGCATCACCGGCTCGACCAAGCGGAGTTTCAGCTTTGATACCTTCTAAAACTTTTTCGTCAAGCTCACCAGTCATGTCGGTGAGAATATATCCCGGAGCTACTACATTTGCACGAATATTTCGTGAAGCCAGTTCTTTTGCATATGATTTAGTGAATCCAATGATCCCTGCTTTTGAGGCTGCATAATTGCTCTGGCCTGCATTTCCGGAAATACCCACAACCGAACTAATATTGATGATAGAACCTCCGCGGTTGCGCATCATTGGTTTGGCAGCAGCTTTGGAGTAATTGAAAATACTCTTCAAGTTCGTTGTGATTACATCATCCCATTGTTCTTCAGTCATTCTAAGGATGAGATTATCTTTTGTGATCCCTGCATTGTTTACGATCACATCAATTTTACCCCAATCATCTACGATCTCGGCAATTACTTCTTCAGCACGTTCTAAATCAACGGCATCTGCCTGTATCGCCTTTGCTTTTTGACCTTTGCTTTCGATCTCAGCTTTTACTTCTTCTGCTGCGTCGGCTGATCGAGAATAAGTTACGGCTACATCAGCTCCAAAATCAGCTAATTTCAATGCAATTGCACGACCAATTCCGCGACTACCGCCGGTTACTAAACAGGTTTTTCCTTCTAATGATAAACTCATAGTTCTATTTTATTGATGTCCTGAAATTTCAACACCTTTTAAAGTGCGTTTTACTAATCCCTGAAGAACTTTTCCGGGACCCATTTCTATAAATGAATCTGCCCCGTTTTCACTCATATTATTAAGTGTCTGCGTCCAGCGAACCGGATTCAACAGCTGATTCAATAAGTTTGAACGAATCTCCTCCGTATCAGTAGTTGCTTCCGCAGTATAATTACTGTAGATCGGGCAAATAGGTTCGCTGATCTCAAGTTGTTCGAGCTGTTCTTTTAAACCGTCATATGCAGGTTGCATAAGTGACGAGTGGAAAGCTCCGGAAACGGGTAACAGCTTAGCGAGTCTGGCACCATTCTCTTTGGCAAGCTCAACTGCTTTTTCAACTGCTTCTTTATATCCGGAAATCACAAGTTGGCCGGGACAGTTATAATTAGCAGCGATAACTTCCTTCCCTGAAGCTTCTGCAGCTTCAGCACAAACATTTTCAACGGCTTCATCATCCATTCCGATGACTGCAGCCATGGTGCCCGGGTTTTGCTCACCTGCCTGTTGCATCAATTCGCCACGTCTGCGAACAATTCTAAGCGCATCTTCAAAAGATACGGCTTTACTAGCTACTAAAGCTGAGAATTCACCCAAACTGTGGCCGGCAACCATGTCAGGATTGGTGTCTAATGTTTTAAAAAGAGCCACTGAATGTAAAAATATAGCCGGTTGAGTAAACTCTGTTTGTTTGAGTTTCTCTTCAGGTCCTTCAAACATAATTTCTTTAAGAGAGAACCCTAAAATTTCATCGGCTTCATCAAAATATTTTGCTGCTTCAGGGTTAGATTCATAAAGGTCTTTCCCCATTCCTACAAATTGTGATCCCTGTCCGGGAAATAAATATGCTTTACTCATTATTGATCCCCCAAGTTAAGTAGATAGCGCCCCATGTAAAACCGCCTCCAAAGGCAGCTAAAACAATGTTGTCGCCATGATTCAATTTATCTTTCCAGTCATACAAACAAAGCGGAATAGTTGCCGCAGTCGTATTTCCATATTTATCAATATTGATCATCACTTTCTCACTTGAAAGTCCCATTCGTCGGGCTGTAGCGTCAATAATTCGCAAATTGGCTTGATGTGGAACCAGCCAGGCTACATCATCAGGGTCAAGGTCGTTGCGCTTCATAATTTCCAGCGAAACATCGGCCATACCCATGGTTGCTTTTTTGAATACAGCTTTACCATCCTGTTTCAGGTGGTGAAGTCCATTTTCTACCGTCTCTTTTGTAGCAGGATTTCTGCTTCCGCCACCAGGTTGATATAAACTGCAATTGGTATCGCCTTCCGTATAATGTTTCTGATCAATGATTCCGGTACCATCATCAGATTCCTCCAGTAATACGGCACCGGCCCCATCACCAAACAAAATACAGGTGGTACGGTCGGTAAAATCCATAATGGAACTCATTTTATCCGTTCCAATAACCAGTACTTTTTGAGCACGGCCCGATTCGATGTACATTGCTCCAGTACTTAGAGCATACAAGAAACCGGAACAAGCAGCAGACAAGTCAAATGCAAAAGCATTGGTAGCACCAATTTCTTTCTGAACCAAACAAGCCGTGGCCGGGAACATATAATCAGGAGTAACGGTAGCTAGAATGATCAGATCAATTTCGGAAGCGTTTATGCCTCGCTGATCCAATAATTCTTTGGCAGCTTCTGATCCCATAAAAGCAGTTGCTTTATCAGGATCTTTCATCACTCTGCGTTCCTCAATTCCTGTTCGGGTGCGGATCCACTCATCATTGGTATCCACCATCTTCTCGAGATCGTGGTTTGTTAAACGTTCTTCGGGTAGATAGTGCCCTACCGCAGTAATCTTAGCTCTTTTTACTTCCATTTAATAAGAAATTAGCTCAATTTAGAGATGCTACAATTTTGCCGTTAACGTCTTGTTCAACGGTCTGTACGGCGCTTTTGATCATATTCTTGATGGCCAAAGGCGAGCTGCCACCATGCCCCACAATACTAACTCCATTTACGCCAAGAAATGGAATACCACCTACATTCTCATAGTTGAATGAAGATAAAGCAGCATGTAACACTTTCTGAATGTTAGCTACTTCCTGCTCAGACATCTGCATTTCTTTGATAGCAGAACCGATCATTTTCTGAACGATCTCAGGAATAGACTCTCCGAACTTAAGTATAATGTTACCTACCAATCCATCACATACATACACATCGGCTTTGCCAGGCAGGATATCCTTACCCTCAACATTGCCGATAAAGTTTTCGTGATCTTTTAGCGTAGCGTAAATTTCCTTTAGATTTTCGGTGCCTTTGCCTTCCTCTTCTCCAACATTCAATAGACCCACTTTAGGGTCTTCGATATGAAGTATTTGCTGGCAATATATCTGCGCCATTTTTGCAAACTGAGAAGCCGTCTCCGGTTTGATATCCAGATTGGCTCCGGCATCAACAAGTAGCCTGAATCCTTTTAATGTGGGATAATAAGATGCAATAGTGGGTCGGAGTACACCTTCAAGTTTACCTAAAATAAACATTGATGCAGCCAGTAAAGCGCCCGTATTCCCGGCACTTACAAACGCATCACATTTACCGGCTTTATGAAGGCCTAACCCAACTACTATAGATGACTGTTGCTTGGTTTTGACAGCTTGAGCTGGAGATTCTTCCATTCCAATAATTTGGGGAGCATCATGTACCAGAACACGCTTCTCATCGTACTTATGATTCGCAAGTTCTTTTTTAATGATCTCTTCGGGGCCCACTAACAAAACAGTTAAATCACTGTTTTCTTCTATGGCCTGAAGTGCTCCTTCTACGGGATTCTTTGGGTAAAAATCTCCACCCGCTGCATCTACGGCAACAATCATATATCTGTTTTTTAGTTAGCTGCTTTCATTACCTGACGACCACGGTAGTAACCGCATTCGGCACAGGCATGGTGAAATCGGTGCAGCGCTCCGCAATTTGAACATTTCGCCAAATTAGCACCGGAAAGTCCGTGATGCGTACGACGTTTATTTTTACGGGAGTTGGATGTTCTTCGTTTTGGATGTGCCATTAATTTAGTTTGTAAATATTAGTCTTTTAACTTCTTCAGTTTTTCCCATCTTGGATCTATCTGTTCTTCATCATCTTCAGGAATATCGCCAAATTGTTCATTCAGAATTTCCTTAGGATTTCCATCTTCGTCCAAGAATCTGGGATGCAATTTTTTTGTTGGGAGGTTGAGCAAAATTGTATCTCGTACATCTTGCTCAAGATCAATCTGTTGTGATGCATGATCAATGTTGCGTACGGCTCCATTCTCATTAGCAGATTCTTCAACATCATCTAATTTGAATATAACCTCATATTGTTGATTCACATTATGATCAAAAGCATCGAGTGAGCGGTCACAAATCAGCTCAACAGTTACGTCAATTTCGAATTGTGAGCGAATAAACCGAGGATTGCGATAAAAATCAATATGCAATACTCCACCCTTGAAAGTGACTTGCTCCCCTAAATCGAGGTCTTCCGCCTCTAATTCAATGGATTTTTCACTTTGCTCTTCAGCTAATTCAAAGATCTTAAATCTAAACATAGAATATCTCCTTAATAGCTACCTAAAATAAGCATTATAGTTCTGTGGTTCAATCAATTAAATAAACCAAACATACGCTGCTCAATCATCTCAATGATCTTACCCAGATCTTCCTGATTATTTACAAAATCAAGGTCATCTGTGTCAATAATCATCTTTTCGTGGGGATAACGGTCAATCCAGTCTTCATATAAATTATTCAAACGCTCCAGATATTCGATCCGAATTGTGTTTTCATAATCCCTGCCCCGCTGCTGAATTTGTTTGACGAGCGTGGGAACTTGTGCACGTAAATAGATCAAAAGGTCGGGCGGCCGAAGATAGTGACTCATCTCATGAAAGAGCGCTTCATAGTTGGTGAAGTCACGGTCACTCATCAAATTCATTTGATGAAGGTTCTTCGCAAAGATCTCCACATCTTCATAGATCGTCCGGTCCTGGATCAGATTTATGTCATCCTCGAGCATTTCTTTTTGATGATGAAACCTGCTCGACAGAAAATAGATCTGAAGATTAAAGCTCCATCGACGCATATCTTCGTAAAAATCCTGTAAATAAGGATTATCATCCACCGATTCGTAAAATGCTTTCCAATTGTAATGTTTGGCCAAAAGACCCGTTAATGATGATTTTCCGGCACCAATATTCCCTGCTACCGCTATATACTTTGATGATCGTTTATCACTCATAATTTATGTTATGTTTATTTACCGAGTAAGCGGTACATGGCTTTTTTATAGTCTTCTACCCCAGGCTGATTAAATGGATTCACCCCAAGGCTGTATACAAAAATCCCGGTCAGTAATTCAAAGAAATATATGAGCTGCCCGATATTCTCGGCATTCAGAGCTTCTATTGAAATACGCACAATAGGCACATCTCCTTCACTGTGCGCCTCGGTAGTTCCTTCTCTGGCTTTGGTATTAATTTCGTGGAATGACTTCCCGGCCAGGTAATTAAGTTCATCATCATTACCGTCCAGTTTATTTACTTTCAGGTTAGAGAATGGTTTTTCAACAATGATCATCGTCTCCATAAGGCTGCGCTGCCCCTGTTGTATAAACTGGCCCAGACTATGGAGATCCGTTGAGAAGGTAGCCACTGATGGAAAGATCCCTTTCCCTTCTTTTCCTTCACTTTCCCCTAAAAGTTGCTGAATCCATCCACCTATGGATGATAGTTCAGGCTCAAAAGTAGCGAACACATCAATCGTTTTACCAGATTCGTGAATAGCATTTCGAAGGGCTGCATATTCTATGACATCCTCAGCATTTTGCTCAAATTCACTATACGCTGAAACGGCCCCATAAAATAAGGTCTTGATGTCAATTCCAGCTACAGCAATGGGCAGGAGTCCAACCGGAGTTAAAACAGAATATCTGCCCCCAACATCACCAGGAATAATGAATTTTTTATATCCCTTTTGATCGATGAGTTTATTCAGAATGCCGCCTTCTTTGCTTGTTGTGCAAATGATGTGCTCAGAGGCTTCATCCTCGTACATATCTTCTATTAGCTCACGAAGCATTCTAAAAGAAAGCGCGGTCTCCAGGGTTGAACCGGATTTTGAGATCACATTGAGATAAATATTCTTGTGTGAGCCATCTTCCTTGGGTTCTTTTAAGTAGGCCAGCAGTTCTTTCAGGTATTTACCTCCCAAATGGTGGCCGGCGTACAATATCTCAGGCCCGGCACTCCCAAAATGAGGAGTCAATGCGTCTATGACGGCTTTTGCCCCCAGGTAAGATCCACCAATACCACATACAATAAATACGTCAGCTTTATCCCGCACTTTTTCACCCAGTGCAGTTATTTGCTCAAGTTCAGCATCGTTGGGATTTGCCAGAATATCGCGCCAGCCGAGCCATTCTGAGCCCGGTCCGGTTTTATTCTGTAATTGAAGAAGTGCTTCGTCAGCCTTTTTCCGGGCTTTCAGGTAATCTTCATCTTTTATAAATCTACGGGCAAAACCAATATCGCATTTAATCATGAGTTCTTATTATCTGAGAATTTTAGCTAAATCAATTAATGTGTGGTCTAGTTCTTTCTTTTTAGAGATGGCTACACGCATCGGGGTGATCTTCAGTGAATTATTCACCACGCCAACCATCACTTCGCTATGGCCTTCCAGTAGAACTTTTACTGCGGCTGCACCCAGCCGGCTGGCTAATACACGATCGCGGGCAGTTGGAGCCCCTCCTCGTTGTATGTGTCCCAATATACATACTCGAACATCATACTGGGCAAAATCATCCTGAATATTCTCTTTCAGTTTTACAGCTCCTCCGGTTTCATCTCCTTCGGCTACCACAACCAGGCTGCTTCGGCGCTGAGACTTCAGCATATCATGCAGTTGTCTTTTTACATCTTCTACATGAGTCAGCTCTTCGGGCAACAGTGCTAATTCTGCACCACTTGCAATACCTGTCTCCAAAGCTATAAAACCGGTATCGCGGCCCATAACCTCTACCAGAAACATACGTTCGTGGGCATCGGCAGTATCGCGAATTTTATCGATTGCATCGAGAGCAGTGTTTAAGGCAGAATCGTAACCGATGGTTTCATCCGTTCCAATTATGTCATTATCGATAGTGGCCGGAATTCCTACTACATTGAACTTAAACTCCTTGGATAGTTTATTGGCTCCGGTAAATGTTCCGTCACCACCAATAGCTATAAGCGCGTCAATATCATATTTCTTGAGATTTTCAGCTGCTTTTCTTCTTCCTTCTTCAGTTCGGAATTCTTCGGAGCGTGCGGACTTGAGGATGGTTCCTCCGCGCTGTATGATGTTTGATACCGAGTGCGCGTCAAGTTCTGTGAATTCTTCATTGATCAAACCATAGTAACCATGCTTGATACCATAAACCTTAATGCCAGCCTGCGAAGCTGCACGCACCACTGCCCTGATGGCAGCGTTCATACCGGGCGAATCTCCCCCGCTTGTTAAAACTCCGATGGTCTTAACTTTAATTATTTCGTCTGTCATAAATTTTCAATGAGAGTGAGTGATTGAGAGTAAATAATTGTTCGTATTATCAGTAAATTATTCAACGGCAAGTTTAAGAAAATTTCAACACAATTGATGATTGATAACCAAGAGTTAACAAAGATAAATTCTGAGACCGTTACACGAAAAACATTAAAGGAAATTACCGAACCGGTTTCAGCAAACTTGTCGGAATTTCGAAGCTTTTTTAAGGATACGATCAAGTCGGATGTATTCCTCCTGGATCAGATCATCAAGTACCTGCTCCGTCAGAAAGGCAAAGAACTCCGTCCTACCCTCGTTTTTATGACTGCCAACCTTTTTGGTGATATCAACCAGCGCAGTTACGTGGCCGCCACCATGATCGAGCTTCTGCATACCGCTACACTTATCCATGATGATGTAGTAGATGAGGCCGATACCCGCCGCGGATTTGTGAGCATCAATAAGATATGGAAGAATAAAGCCGGCGTGTTGCTGGGTGATTATCTGCTCTCAAAGGGATTACTTATCGCACTTGAGAATAAGGAGCACAATTTGCTTGAAGTGCAATCAAGGGCTGTACAGAAAATGAGCGAAGGAGAACTTCGTCAGCTTAAAACCGCCGGACTCTTTAACATGACCGAAGAGCGGTACTTCCAGATCATCTCTGAAAAAACAGCCAGCCTGATCTCAACTTGTTGTGAATGTGGAGCCGTATCTGCCACTGAGGATGAAAGCATGCACGAACTAATGCGTGAAATAGGAATGTGCATTGGCATTGCCTTTCAGATCCGCGACGATCTATTTGATTATGGCGTTTATGATATCGGAAAGCCCACCCGAAATGATATTCAGGAGCGAAAGGTGACGCTCCCACTTATCAAAGCTTTTGAGCATGCCCCAAAGCGTAAAGCAGCTAAGATCAGGGCGCTAATGAAAAAGCGTAAAAAGTCATCCCAAAATGTAGATGATATTGTCAGTTTTGTGCATGAACACAATGGAATGGAATACGCAAAAAAAGCTATGTACGACTACGCCAACAAAGCTATTGACGGACTTAGCACCTTACCGCCTTCCTCCGCCCGGCAAGATTTTGTTGACCTGATCCATTTCGTCATTACCCGTAAGAAATAGTTTTATGAGTTTTGAGCAGCATATTTTTTTATCGGATGTTCATCTGGGGGCTTTTTCTGCAAAAACGAATAAGCAGATCGAAGAAGACCTTTTAGCTCTGATCGAATATTGCAAACAGCGCCATATTGAATTGCACATTTTGGGCGATCTGTTCGACTACTGGATGGAATTTCCCGAAAAAGGCTTTGTGCCACAACTCGGGAAAAATATTCTTGAAGCTTTTCAGGATTATAATGAAACCGTTTCGCCTGCATTATTTGTTACCGGAAATCACGATAACTGGACTTTTGGGCATTTTAAGGAACGGGGTTTTGATCTTGAGGAAAATTTCCGCCTGAAAGAAATTAATGGAAAGCGATTCTTATTGATGCACGGTGATGGCGTAGCTGCCGCCAAGATCGACTTCCCCCGGGCAGCATTTCATCAGCTTTTAAGACACTCGAACTTTGTGAATGCATACCAAAAAGTACTCCCTCCGGCAACCGGCCTGGCTTTGATGAAAAAATTCTCATCCCTCACCCGGCGAAGAGATAATCACAACCCTGAGCCTTTAAACCGCCAGGCTAAAAAGATTTTTAGTCGCCACCGGTTAGACTATATAATTACCGGACACGATCATGTTCCCCGTGTGGAAACATTTCCTCAGGGACGGTATATAAATTGTGGTCCGTTCTTCAACAAACGAACCCTGGTGCTGCATACCAAAGATGATACTCAACTCGTTACGTGGAATGCAGAAGACAAAAATTTCATACCTTTTGGCTGAAATAAAAACATATTATGAGCGACGATAAAAAAGACCCTATTGACCATAAAAGGTATTTCAATGATCCGGAGTACCGGAAGAAGATCCTGCAAGAGCGAAAAGAAAAGGAACAAGGTAGTTCTTCGAAATCTTCAGGCTCAAATTCTTCCAAAAGATCAAATCCCTATTTCCGAAAATTAAAGATCTGGGGAGGAAGTGTTGCCGCAGTATTGGCCCTTATAATTGGCGGTTATGTATTCTATTTATTCCAGGGACTTCCCTCGGCAGATGAATTTGAGAACCCCGAAACAGCTATAGCCTCAGAAGTTCGCAGTCGTGATGGGGAAACACTGGATAAATATTTCACCGAAAACCGTAAATGGGTTCGTTACGAAAATATTTCCCCAAATGTGATCGATGCCTTAGTGGCTACGGAAGATCATCGTTATTATGAGCACTGGGGCATGGACATGTTCCGAACGCTGGCTATTCCCTGGCATTTGATCAATGGACGCTGGCAGGGTGCTTCTACCATCTCTCAACAGCTGGCCCGAAACCTGTACAAGAAAATCGGCCAGGAATTTTCTGTCACCCGAAAGTTTCGGGAAATGATAACCGCGGTACAGCTGGAGCGCCGTTATACCAAGCGTGAAATTGCCGAGATGTATCTCAATACGGTAGAATTTCCGAATTCCACTTTTGGGATCGAAGCGGCAGCACAAACGCACTTTGGGAAACCGGCAAAGGAATTAAACATCCCGGAAGCTGCTTCAATGATCGGTTCACTTCAGGCTATTTATGCATACAATCCACGAATTTTTCCGGAACGAGCACAAAGCAGAAGAAATATTGTATTGAGGTTGATGTACGATCGTGGTTTTATCACCGAATCAGAATTCGCGGTGATGACCGAACAGCCTATTGAGCTGGATTATCACCCTCCTTTCAAAACCGGGCGACAGAGTCGGTATTTTGGAGAATATGTGCGCCAGCAAGTACAACCCTGGCTCGAGGAAAATGGATACGATCTCTATAAAGATGGCTTAGTGATCTACACAACCATTGACTCAAGACTTCAGAAACATGCGGAAAGTGCTGTTAAAACCAAGCTGGATTCGCTGCAAAATATTTATGTAGATGAATGGACCTCACCAAAAGGCGAGTACATGGATAAGTTCTGGGAAGAATTTCCACAGTTTCTGAGAGAATTCATCCGGGAAACAGATCAATATAAAAACGGTTTTAGTAAATATGACACCCGACTGGAGAAAGTTGTATTTGATTCCCTTTTTGCAAAACCCGCATTCATCGACTCCGTTAAAAAAGCCAGAACCAAATTACAGGCAAGTTTTGTAGCTATTGAACCTGATAACGGCAATGTATTGGCATGGGTGGGCGGCACCGATTATGGAAATGTACAATACGATCATGTATATCAATCCCGCCGGCAAGCAGGTTCAACCTTCAAACCTTTTGTATACGCCGTTGCTATTGATAATGGATATAAACCCTATCACAAATTTTCCAAATTCCCGGTCTCCTTTTATGACCGGCAGGGAAATGTCTGGAATCCCAAAGATCAAACGGTAGCCGATGGAGCTATACAGGTATCTTTGCGTGAGGCACTTGCCCGCAGTATGAACAATGTTACCGTTCGTTTGCTGCCGGAAATTGCAGGCGCTCCCGGCACCAACAAATTATGGGAACTGGATCCTGCCGCCCGTAAGATCAAGGAAATGGCCTCAAACCTGGGAATAGACATGAGTGGCACGCGTGCCTTCCCTTCCATCGCACTCGGTACGGCACGTGTATCTCTGCTTGAATTAACCAGTGCTTATACCACATTTGCTAATCAGGGTGTTCATATTGACCCGATCGCCATTACCAGAATTGAGGATCGTGAGGGCAATGTGTTAAAAGAATTCCATCCCAAATACACCAAAGAAGTAATTAGTCCGGAAACGGCTTACATCATTACTGATATGTTGAGAGGTGTGATACGAGGCGGCGAAGACTTTTATGGAACAGGCGTTCGCCTGAGAAATGTGTATGGCGTACGTCAAGATGTTGCAGGCAAAACCGGAACCACGCAAAACAGTGCTGATAACTGGTTTATTGCCATGATGCCACATGTGGTAATGGGAGCTTGGGTTGGGGGCGCAGACCGAAGAATCCGCTTTCCGGATGACACCTACATTGGTCAGGGAGCTCGTTCTGCACTCCCCATTGTTGGAACCTTTATTAATAAAGCTACAGCTGATGAATCGGCCTACTGGAAATATGACGCTTTCGAACCCCCACCGGGTTTTGTAATGCCGGAAGATCCCTCTGAAACCCAAAATGAGCTGATCAAGGATAGTAATAAAGGAAATATTGGCTGGTAATTATTGATCCAGTCAATAGATCAGCTTCATCAGTAGCTGTGCTCTTCCGAAAAGGAAACCTTGTGGGCTCTCCTTAATCATAGCTGTACTTTTTGCATACTGTGATTCAGGATGTGCCATTGACTTTATTCTTAAGTGGAAGTGGGTCACCAAAATCACCTTCCCTTTACTCTTCTATAATCCCCCTTAGGAAGTTCTTGTTCAAACTCACACATACTACAACCAAGGGCTTGCTTACCAGATTATCATAATATTTATACGGAAACGGGAAACATCACTTGCTCTTACTCTGATTTTCCTGCTGCTGAAAAAAATTCACCTATAAAAAAAGCCGATAAGAATTTTCCTATCGGCTTGTAAGATCTAATTTTGTAATCTGGTGATCAGTCGTCGGCTTCTTCTACTGATTCTGCCAATAAGGTGAGCTTGTTGTTATTCACTTCCACAAAGCCACCGGAGATATTGAAATTCGTATCTCCGTCCTTCTTTCGGACCAAAACATTTCCCTTTTCTAAGGTAGAAACAATAGGGGCGTGATTATGTTTGATCTCGAAACTACCCTGCGTCCCAGGAAGCTTTACGCCGCTTACCTCTCCCTCAAAAAGAGAGCCATTGGGAGTAAGAATTTGTGCATTGAATGTGCTCATAATTATTATCTGGCGTTAAAAGTTAGGCAGCTTCTTCTTTCTCAGATTCAGCGAGTAGTTTCTCACCTTTCTCAATAGCTTCGTCGATATTTCCAACCATGTAGAAAGCATTTTCCGGAAGGTGATCTAATTCACCCTCAAGAATCATCTTGAAACCTTTAACGGTATCATCCACATTCACATAAACACCGGCCTGACCGGTAAACTGCTCAGCTACGTGGAAATTCTGAGATAGGAAACGCTGTACACGACGCGCACGGTGAACTACCTGCTTATCTTCATCTGAAAGTTCATCCATACCAAGAATGGCAATAATATCCTGAAGATCTTTATAATTTTGAAGCAGTCGTGTTACACGGTTCGCAACATCATAATGCTCCTGACCAACTACTTTGGGATCCAGGATCGTTGAAGAAGAATCCAGGGGATCTACCGCAGGATAAATACCGATCTGTGTTAAAGCACGAGATAGTACAGTTGTTGCATCCAGGTGAGTAAAAGTGGTTGCCGGAGCAGGATCAGTCAAGTCATCAGCAGGCACATATACAGCCTGAACTGATGTAATAGATCCATCTTTGGTAGAAGTAATACGCTCCTGAAGATCACCCATTTCTGTAGCAAGTGTGGGCTGATAACCTACAGCTGAAGGCATACGTCCAAGCAGTGCAGATACTTCAGAACCGGCCTGTGTAAATCGGAAAATATTATCAATGAAAAGGAGGATATCACGAGAAACTTCATCACGGAAGTATTCAGCAACAGTCAATCCTGAAAGAGCAACACGTGCACGAGCTCCCGGAGGTTCGTTCATCTGTCCAAATACCAGTGTAGCCTGAGATTCTTTGAGTTTGGTCTTGTCAACCTTATCAAGTTCCCAGTTGCCCTGTTCCATGGATTCTTTAAACTCATCGCCGTAGTTGATGATACCCGACTCAATAAATTCACGCAGAAGGTCATTTCCTTCACGGGTACGCTCACCAACACCGGCAAAAACGGAAAGTCCACCGTGCTGCTTAGCAATATTGTTGATCAGCTCCTGAATAAGTACCGTCTTACCTACACCGGCACCACCAAAAAGACCAATTTTACCACCTTTGGCATAAGGACAAAGCAGATCAACTACTTTAATACCGGTCTCAAGCATTTCCGTTGAAGTAGCAAGCTGATCGAAGGCAGGCGCTGATCGGTGAATAGGATAAGAATTTTTCCCTTCCGGAGCGTCAATACCATCAATTGATTCCCCTACTACATTAAAGAGGCGTCCGCGAATATCTTCACCCACAGGCATCGAAATAGCTTTCCCGGTATCAGTTACTTCCATACCGCGCACAAGACCGTCGGTTGAATCCATCGCGATGGTACGTACACGACTTTCACCAAGATGCTGGGCTACTTCAAGTGTTAGGGTTGAACCGTCCGTCATCTCAATTTCAAGAGCATTGAGAACGGATGGGGTTTTACTGTCTGAAAAATCAACGTCTACTACAGGCCCGATAACCTGTGCGATAGTTCCTTTATTCATGTGCTAAATCGCGATTTGTTAAACTTTTTCTTTAAAAATTTTTAGATCTAAATATGCTTTGTGGCAAAGGCTGGTAAAGATAGGCAGATACTTAAAGAGAGGCAACGAAAAAATCCGACTATATTTCCCTCATCACTCCCGTTGGTGCGCACCCTGCCTGCCTGGCAAAATTAGCGGGCATCTAATGTGAGGGAAAGCACAGGATAGAATCATTTTAATCAAACAATCGATGGTAAGACCCTAACCCTCAGCATGAAAATCAGGACTTTGAAATGCTAATGCATTGATGAAGACAAACCAAGGCATAAAAACCATCCTTAAAAAACCTTTAAAACACCGTAGTTCGCATTAGCAACTCCCACCTTAAAATTTTATCTTTACAGCTTGTAAAGTCTCGCCAAAACGAGGCTCTTTTTATTATGTCATCCAAATTCAAGGTGATCCGCAATCACCTTTTTTTGTAGCAGGTAACCTCAATTATAAATTTGTACTCCTTTGGAAACTGAATTATCAGAACGCTCGGTTAGTGTAGATATACTTATTAATTTTGATGAAAATCAACGTATTGAATTTTCATATGCTGATGAGCTTGAAACCCGCGAACGAGCTCAGGTTCGTGAATATGTTCAAAATATATTACGAAAACGCAGCTATCTCGATTTTCTAATCAACGAATTTTCCAGTGTTACCATCGAGGAAATGAAACCGGGGTTAAAGAACATCCTGCGGTTAGCCATTTACGATCTGTTATTCCAGGACAGTACGCCCGATTATGCAGCCATCAATGAAGCAGTTGAGATCGCCAAAATGAAGCTGGGCTCCAAAACCGGTGATCTGGTTAATGCTATTATGCGTAATCTGCAGCGCGACCGCGACAAACTTCCTAAGCCTGCATTCAAAGACCGTAACAAACTAGTTGCTACTACGTTCTCTCACCCGGAATGGATGGTGGCCCGATGGAGACAACGATTTGGAGAACGTGAAGCTTTCCAGCTGATGCAAGCCAATAATTCCCGTCCTAATTTTTATGTTCGGGTGAACAGCCTGCGAACAAAACCTGAGAATTTTGAGCTCCGAATGGAGAAAATGGATGTGATATTCGAAACCAGCGAATGGCTACCCTATTATTATAAGGTTGATTCTGTTCAGCCTTTCATCGAAAAGGGATTACTCGCCAAAGGAATCTGTCAGGTTCAGGATGTTGCAGCCGGTTTTGCTCCTACTATTCTGGATCCCCAGCCCGGCGAAAAAGTATTTGACCTCTGTGCTGCACCGGGTACCAAATCGATCATGATGGCCGACCTCATGCAGGCTGAAGGCGATATCACTTCTGTGGATATTTCCAATGAACGACTGCAAAAACTGGCGGAAAGTGCGCTCAACTACGGTGCTGAAAACATTAAGATCCGTGGTGGCGATGTTCGGGAAGTTTCCCTCGGTCTTGCTGATGCCGTTCTGCTGGATGCCCCTTGTACCGGAACCGGTGTTTTAAGTAAACGCGCCGACCTGCGTTGGAGACGTGATCAAGAAGGACTTGACAATGCTGTTGCCCTTCAGGAAGAATTACTGGAAGAAGCGGCTAACATGGTGAAGCGCGGAGGCCGTTTGGTTTACAGCACGTGTTCCTTAGAGCCTGAAGAGAATATGGAACAGATCGAGAAGTTCCTTGAGAAGTATGACAACTTTGAGCTGGAGCCACTGGATATTTATCTCCCTGAGGAAGTACTTTCAGAAGATATGCTTTCCTATCAGACATTCCCTCACAAACACGGTTGCGACGGTCACTTTGGCGTATTGCTGAAACGAGTGAAATAAATTATTAGAATTCAGAATTCTGAATTCAGAATTCTGAATTCCCTGATCCGTCGCTTCATATAAATTTTTGTTACCCGATCACGATCTATGAGTTCAGAAAAGAATACTAAAGAAATTCCTGCACAATACGACGCCTCCAAAGTTGAGGATAAATGGTACAAGCACTGGATGGAGAACAATTATTTCCACTCCACTCCGGATGATCGAGAATCATTTACAGTAGTCATCCCTCCTCCCAATGTAACCGGTGTACTGCACATGGGGCATATGCTCAACAACACGATTCAGGATGTGTTGGTCCGCAGAGCTCGAATGCAAGGCTATAATGCCTGCTGGGTTCCGGGAACGGATCATGCCTCCATCGCGACGGAAGCCAAAGTGGTAAAACGTCTGCGCGAAAAAGGCATCAAAAAAGGTGATCTGGATCGGGACGAATTTCTGGAACACGCATGGGAATGGACGCATGAGCATGGCGGAATCATTCTGGAGCAGCTGAAGAAATTAGGCGCAAGTTGTGACTGGGATCGTACCAATTTCACGATGAATCCCGAGTATTCCGAAAGCGTGATCGATGTATTTATTGATCTTTATGAAAAAGGAAAGATCTACCGCGGGGCACGCATGATCAATTGGGATCCGGTTGCTAAAACCGCTTTGAGTGATGAAGAAGTGATTCACAAAGAAGTAAACTCTAAGCTCTACCACATCAAGTATAAAATTGTGGGCGAAGATGATTTTGTGACCATTGCCACTACCCGACCGGAAACACTGCTTGGAGATACTGCTGTTTGTGTTAACCCGGAGGATGAGCGCTATAGTCACCTGAAAGGTAAGAAAGTGATCGTTCCTCTTGTGAACCGCGAAGTCCCTATCATCGAGGATGATTATGTGGATATGGAATTTGGTACCGGTTGCCTGAAGATCACTCCGGCTCACGATGAAAACGATTATAACATTGGTCAGAAACACAACCTTCCCACCATCAACATGCTGAATGAAGATGGTACAGTGAGTGAAGAAGGCGAGCTGTACATTGGCATGGACCGGTTTAAAGTACGCAAGCAAATAACCAAAGATCTGGAAGAAGCCGAGCTGCTGCTGAAAACCGAAGATTATAAAAACAAGGTTGGCTATTCGGAGCGAACCGATGCGGTGATAGAGCCAAGATTGTCGCTGCAATGGTGGGTTTCCATGAAGGAACTGGCTCAGCCCGCTCTCGAAAACGTAATGGATGACACGGTCGAATTTCACCCCAAAAAATTCAAGAATACCTACCGACACTGGATGGAGAATGTGCGCGACTGGTGCATCTCGCGTCAGCTTTGGTGGGGACATCGAATTCCGGCCTGGTATAATGAAGATGAGGACTTTGTAGTAGCCAAGACTGAGGATGAAGCACGCGAAAAATTCAAAAGTCAGGATTTAAAATCTGAGAATTTAAGGCAGGATGAAGATGTGCTTGATACCTGGTTCTCATCCTGGCTATGGCCCATTTCTGTATTTGACCCCGAGTTCATCAAAACCGGAGAAGCCAATGAAGAATTAGACTATTATTACCCTACTAAAGATCTGGTGACTGCACCCGAGATCATGTTTTTCTGGGTAGCCAGAATGATCATTGCCGGTTATGAATATAAAGGCGATAAGCCCTTCGACAACGTGTACTACACCGGTATTGTACGCGACAAGAAAGGCCGGAAAATGAGCAAGAGCCTCGGGAATTCTCCCGACCCAATTGAATTGATCGGGAAGTACGGAGCGGACGGAATCCGAATGGGAATGCTCTTTGCTACACCCGCCGGAAACGACCTTCCCTTCGATGAAAAACTCTGCGAACAGGGTCGGAATTTCTCCAATAAAGTGTGGAATGCCTTCCGCTTCCTTACTATGAACATGGAAGAAGGTGTGAAGTATGAACCAAATCTGGAGATCAACAAAGACGACCTCTCTGACCGCTGGATGGCAGCAAGAATTCAGCAGACCATTGCCGGAGTCAACAAAGACTTCGATACCTATAAGCTGAATGACGCCATTAAAAAAGTGTATTCGCTGATCTGGGATGATTTCTGTGACTGGTACATAGAGCTGGCCAAGCCGGATGAGTACGGGCAGAATATCCCCAAAGAAAAGCTGAATACGGCCCTTGGATTTTTTGAGCAGCTGATGAAGCTTCTCCATCCTTTTATGCCATTTATAAGTGAGGAGATCTGGCAGCACATTCAGGAGCGTTCTGCCGATGAAGCCTTGTTGGTTTCCGCATGGCCGGAAATGGATGAGACCAAACTCGATGAAGATGACCTGAAACTATTTGATACGCTTCAGCAAATGGTTTCCTCACTCCGAAATATCCGGGCTGAAGTCCAGGTATCGCCGAAAGAAGAGCTGGTTGTGTTTATTCAAACTAAAGATCAGCAAACTGCGGATGCCATCCTAACCCATCGCGTTGTATTGGAGAAGCTGGAGAGCATTAAATCGCTTGAAGTTGGCCCTGAAGTTGAGAAGCCCGAAGTGTATTCCTCCTCCATTGTTGGCGGAAATGAGATCTACATTCCACTTGAAGGTTTGGTAGACTTTGAAAAAGAGCGCGAGCGTATCCAAAAAGAAATTGACCGATTGGAAGGCTTCCTCAAAGGTATCAATGGCAAGCTTTCCAATGAAGGCTTTGTGAGTAATGCCCCGGAAGCAGTCGTTGAAAAAGAGAAGAAAAAGAAAGCCGATACCGAAGAAAGCCTCGCCAAATTACGCGAGCAACTAAAAGATTTTGAAGATTAACCACAGAGTTCACTGAGGAACACAGAGGTTTATACGAATCATATCACTCCGCGAATCTCTGTGACCTCCGTGGTTTAGAAATATTATGAAAACATTTTCACTTCCATCTGAAGAACCCAAGGGAAGGCCTGATTTTCTTTCGGGCCTGAACAAACAGCAAAAGCAAGCCGTTACACACACTGATGGTCCCCTGCTTATTGTAGCCGGTGCAGGTTCCGGAAAAACCCGGGTACTAACTTACCGAATCGCATATCTGTTGCAACAGTACAAAGCCGCGCCAGAGCAGATCCTCGCTCTCACTTTTACCAACAAGGCTGCGCGGGAGATGAAAGAACGTATCAAGAATCTTATCGGAGATAAAGCCGGTAAGCTCTGGATGGGAACATTTCACTCCATTTTTTCTAAAATTCTGAGGTTTGAAGCAGAGAAAATTGGCTTTGGTTCCGATTTCACCATTTATGATACCAACGATTCCCAAACAGTGGTGAAACAAATTCTGCAAGAGCTGAATTATGACACCAAAGAGATCAAGCCAAAAACCATCCACAACAAGATAAGCGATTCCAAGAATCAATTGATCACGGCAGATACCTTTAAGGAAAAGTTCATCAGTAGTACGCTCGATGACATCACCTCCAGGGTGTACGATATCTACAACAAACGATTGAAGCAGAGTAATGCAATGGATTTTGATGATCTGCTGGTAAAGCCTATTGAGCTTTTTCAGCAGCATCCGGATGTACTCGAGAAGTATCAGGATCGTTTCAAATACATCATGATCGATGAGTATCAGGATACGAATCACGCCCAGTACAAAGTAACCAAGATGCTGGCCGACAAATATGAAAATATCTGCGTTGTAGGCGATGATGCACAGAGTATCTATTCATTCCGGGGAGCTGATATCTCCAACATCCTGAACTTTAAGGAAGATTACGAAGACTCCACTCAGGTGCCGCTTGAACAGAACTACCGGTCCACAAAAGCTATTTTGCAGTGTGCCGATTCTATCATCAAGCAAAACACCCAGCAGCTTGATAAGACCCTTTGGACAGAACAAGATTATGGTGAGCGCATTACCCTGCTGGAGAATTTTGACGAACGGGATGAAGCCAATCGGGTAGCCAGTCATATTCAGAATCTGAAGATGAAGCATGGGTACCAGAACAACGCTTTTGCAATTCTGTATCGCACCAACTATCAGTCGCGGGTGTTTGAGGAAGCTCTCCGCCGTAAGGATCTCGCGTACCAGTTAGTAGGCGGACTCTCGTTCTATCAGCGCAAAGAGATCAAGGATGTGCTGGCGTATTTGACCTTATTAGTGAACCCGCATGATGAAACCAATTTACTGCGAATCATCAACGAGCCAAGCCGTGGAATCGGGAATAAATCCATTCAGGACATTTTGAAGCAGGCCCGGGATGAAGGCCGCTCGGTGTGGAATATCATTCAACGTGTGGAAGACCTGGACGTGTACAAACCTGCAAAAAAACGCGTGCGGGAATTTGTGGATATGATCGACCGGCTCCACAACAACCTGGAGAATGGAGAAAGCCTCACCGATACTGTAAAAGCGGTACTTGAGCAATCCGGGTATATGCGTGCGCTGGTTGAAGAAAACTCCCACGAATCTATGATGCGGCGCGATAACATCATAGAGCTTCAAAATGCCATCTCCTATTTCGAGAAAGGAAAGTCAAATGCCTCGCTGAGTGCTTTTTTGCAGGAAATCAGTCTCATCACCGATCAGGATAAATTCGATGAAGACAAACCGGCCATCACATTAATGACCGTTCATGCCTCCAAAGGACTGGAATTTCCGGTGGTGTTTATTGTGGGGCTCGAAGAAAACCTCTTCCCCATGGGAGCTCGCAACAATTTTGATGTGGATATCGAGGAAGAACGACGATTGTTCTACGTGGCCATAACCCGCGCAGAAGAACGACTGTTTTTCAGCCATTGTCGCAGTCGGTTCAAATTTGGAGAAGAAACCCGCCAGGCCCGCTCTCGTTTTCTGGAGGAAGTTGATTCCGGCGTAGTTCAAACCGAAACCGGAGCATCCATCTCCCAGAAGAAAGATCGTTTCACCGATAAAAGCGCTGGCGGATCTGATTATGAAGTAGAATACGACTGGAAGCAGGCTCAGCCTAAAAAGACCTTTAAATCGCCTTCGGCAACCATTCATTATGACTATGAAGATGGTGAAGATCCATTCCAGGTAGGCGTTAAAGTAGTTCACGGAAAATTTGGTCCCGGAAAGATCATATCAAGAGACGGATCCGGTACCGATACAAGAGTAGTGGTGTTTTTTAAAAAACGAGGACAAAAAAAACTCATGCTGCGGGCCGCTCCATTACAAGTCATTGATTAAGGTCTTATATTGCATGTTAGGTTAGTTAGTTAGCTAGGTTAGGAAGGAAGGAAATATGAGGCAGGCAATTTTTACGCTGCTCTTACTATGTGTGCTCTGCATTCATCTACAGGCACAACCGGTTTTTACTCCAAGAAATATGGCCCTTGGTGGTGGCGGAAGTACGTATTTGACCGATTTCCACGCTAATTTCTACAATCCTGCCAATCTGATGATCCGCGATAAAGAAGGTACTTTCACCGTTGGTGCCGGCTCGGG
>CERJ01020089.1_pt1 | contig 21090 bp, 15 predicted proteins | sample 530781 | NCBI WGS metagenome assembly CERJ01 (sample SAMEA2620967, study PRJEB7988) | marine metagenome | biome: marine biome (ENVO:00000447); feature: deep chlorophyll maximum layer (ENVO:xxxxxxxx); material: "saline water (ENVO:00002010), including plankton (ENVO:xxxxxxxx)" | depth 30 m
ATTCCGTCTGCGGGCATCGGCAATATTGCGAGCTTCTTCCAGCCTGCGCTTTCGTTCACTTTCAGCCTCAATAACCGATTCTTCTTCATTGATCCAGCGATTTAAAACGTTCTCCAGGTTTTCTTTCTCTTCCCGTGTTTTTCGGAGTTCACTTAGCCACGTACTCCGCTCCTGTTTGATCTGCTCTACCGTTTGCTCCTGCTGCTGTCGCTGTTCTCCAAGTTCTTCTTTTTCTTCACGGATCTCTCCAATAACCATCTGGTTTTTTTGATGACTGTCCTGCAGGTCGTCTTTCACAACGTCCAATTCCTCTTTATTCTTTCGAATGACCTCAGCCTGTTTTGCCCGCTGTTCTTCAAACCGTTTAAGATAATTGGCCCTTACGATCATCTGGTTGATGGAATTTGAGGTCAGGAGTAATTCCATGTTTCCAGTACGCCCGTTTTTATAGGCATACAACATGATCTGCTTATAGTTTTCGATCAATTGCTCCAGCTCGGCTTCCCTCAGTTCGATCTCTTTTTCGGTGAGCTGTATCTCCGCCTCTATCTGCTTTTGCTCCTCTTGCAGGTTTTGGATCTTATCATCCTGAAGTGCGATCAGATTGTTGAGCGACTGGAATTGCTCAAACGATTTATCATACCGCTCTTCGGCCTGACTAATACGCTGCTGATAATTTTTGATACGTGCTTCCAGTACATTGATCTCTCCCCGGGTATTTTCCTGTCGGCGTAGCAACTCTTGTCTTTTCTCTTCATAGGTTTGTGCCTGTGCCCATACATCCGTGCTCAAAAACAAGGCCGCCATAAATAGCACAAAACATTTGATCAGATAGCCATTCTTCATAATCGTTGAATTGTAATGTTATCGGGAATGTTGATCTGCAGATTCAGATCATCGGGGTTAACGTTCAGACTCCTAATCAGGAACACCACTCTTGAATTTCCATCAGAACTAAATATCGTGATTTTACGGGGTAATGTGAATCCCCCCAGCTCACCATAACTTTCGTAGATAATTCGTGAATAAGGAGCTTGGCCTCGCCGGTTTTGCTCTACTCTTTGAACCGTCCTGTTTTCAGGATGCACAAATACCTGCGCTCCATTTCGTAAACGAAGCTGAATGGAATTATTGCTTTCAAAAACACTTCGAACCTGATCTTCCTCTATCTTATAATTCAAAAGATCCAGCACATTGATGGAAGCAAGTTCATTCAAGGTAGTCATTCGGCCATCATAGATGGAAATTTTCTGAGCCACTTTATCCATGCGGTTGTAGATCAGAATGGAGTCGGAATCCACCAGCATCTGTCCGCCCTCAATACCAATTCGGTTTTGGATAGTAAGCAGGCTCAGTTCCTCATTCGCTTCAAAATCGATAGTCACCCGGTCGCTGTTGCCCGGCTCGCTTACCACTGCACGTCCTTTCCCCTCCACCGAGGTCAACTTTCCCTCATAACCCGGAATAGAATTCACTACTTCCTTTTTAGAGAGATCACTCCGGCGGAAATCTCCTTCTGTAACCGGCCTGGATGTGCTACAAGCTGATAGAAGTAATACCAAACCCATCACACCAAAAAACGAATTGCGGAACTTAAAAATCACTTCGATCCATTTAATTTATCTTGCAGATATGTACGCGAGTCATCTTTCTCCAGCGCTTGCCTCCACCAATCCCGGGCTTCCTCCATATTGCCAAGCTGCTCGTGCACGTCTCCCAAATGTTCCAGCACTTCGGCACTCGCCTCGCCGGTATCAATTGAAGCCTGAATAAAACGACGTGCTTTTTCATACTCTCCTTTCTTAAAATAGATCCATCCCACCGTATCCAGGTATGCGGCATTTTCCGGGGCCACTTCCATCGCTTTAATGGCCAGCTCCTCAGCCCGGTCCAGGTTCTCCCCGCGAACCGAGAGATTGTAGGCATAATTATTCATCGCATTATCATTTTCAGGATCGTAGCGGAGCGCAAGTTCATATGCTTCATCGGAACTTTCATCCTTTTCCAGATTGGCACGCACATCCCCAAGCGTACCATAAATAATGGATTTGAAAGGCCGGCGTGCCGGTGCACGGGATGCATTTTCCAGCCATTCCTCTGCCTTCGGGTTCTCATCCATCATCATGTACGCACTGCCTACAAAAAACTGAATAAAGGCATCTTCCGGCACTTCTTGCGCTGCTGTTTCTCCTACCTCTGTGGCCTTTTCATATTGCTCTAAACTCATTAATAACTGAAGTCGCTGTCGCCATGCAATTTCATCCTGAGGTAATAATTCGTTGGCACGTTCCAGTTTTTCCAGGGCTTTTTCGGGTTGAGCCGATTGTGCATAAAACTCGCCGGCCAGGGTAAAAGCCGGGCCAAAATCAGCTTCGGTTTCCGTAAGGCTATCCATTACGCGCTCCGTTTGTTGCATAAGTTCGGGAGCATTGCCAGAATCGCGGGTTTTGCCATACATAAAACGAGCGATATTCATCTTCGCCTCAGCACCGATCAATGGGTCTGAAATAAATTTACTAAGCCTGACACCGGCACTGTCCCATTTTTGTTCATCCAGGTAAATGCCGGCAAGCTTGATAAGCGCTTCCGGCTCCCGCGGATTTCTGTCCAGTGCTTCCTGAAGTACATCTTTGGCTTCAGACAACTGATTATCACGCGCATAATAGGAGCCCAGCAAATTCAGCATCTCAAGATTATCCGAATCGATATTCCTGATCTTTTCAAGCTGAGCAATGGCAGAATCAGGCAGCATCATAGACTCAAAATTCCGGAACTTCAGCATCAGTATCTGGGGATCATTTCCGCGCTGTCTCAGAATATCATTCAGCACCTGATTTGATTTCACAAATTCCCCATAACTCTGATAGGTGTTGGCCAGCATCACTTTCACATCCACATCATCCGGGTGATAATCGAGCAGGGTGTTTAATTCCTCAAGAGTGGCTGTATTGCGCCCTGCACTTCGGTAGATCTCTGCCAGCTTCAGCCGGTACCATTTATTTTCAGGCTCCGCTTCAACGGCTTGTTTTCCGTATAACGCTGCATTTGGAAGATCACTGAGCTCAAAGTAGGCATCAGCCAGTGCGTAATTCACACCGGGAGCTTCCGGCAGATCGCGGCGGGCTTGCAGCAACAGTTCACGTGCTCGTTCATATTCTTCGCTTTCAAACGCTTCCAAGCCTTGTATATAGGCTGCCTTAGCGGAGATTTCCGTATCAGACTGAAGTTGCCCCAGCACAGGACTTGCTACCAGTAGAATTGTAAATATACTTAGTATGTATTTCATGGCATTCATATCAACGCTAAGTATAACAGGAAAGTGCGTTTATTGCTTAGCTGGAAGACTCTTTTTTTGATCCTTAAAATTAAGACATAAAAAAATCCGCCGGTGTTTAAACCGGCGGATTCGAGGATAGTAATGTTAACCTTATGAATTGTGATGTGTTGACTACAACATCACAACACTACCATCTTATTTGATCAACATCATTCTGCGGGTTTGTGAAAACTCACCTGCATTAATTCTGTACAAGTACATGCCACTTGATAGGCTGGCAGCATCGAACGAGACAGTGTAAGAACCGGCTGCCTGTCGCTGACCGTTAACCAATGTGGCAACTTTAACGCCAACTACGTTGTATACTTCAACCGTTACATTCGATGTTTGTGGCAAAGAATACGCTATTTGAGTAGTTGGGTTGAAAGGATTCGGATAGTTTTGAGATAGTTCGAAGGTATCCGGTGTATCCAATTCATTTTCGTTGCTTGTTGCTGCAACGGGTAGCATCAATGATGTTCCGTCTGCCAGTACAACCAGCAGACCAAATCCTTCACCATCGTTGTTATCAGCTGGCGTGAGGAATCCACTTGCTAAGATCACAGCCGTGTTACCACCCAGTCCACTCACATCTGCAGTGAATGATGCAACCGGGGTATCGGTCCCGGCGGGATTAATATCAAGGGTGTAAGAACCTGCAGGCACACTCAGGTAATCCGGAGTGAAATCCGTGTAAGAAACATCACCAACCAGTGTATTTCCTCCGGCATTTATATCTACTGCAGGAGCATCGGTTGCACCGTGATAAACAAGGAATGAGAAATCATCTTCGCTTTCACCGGTTTCCATTGCACCTGTGATCACATCCAACATAAAGCCAGTTGATACGTCATCAGGGTTTTCCGCAAATGCAGAAGCATCACTAACACCGGTTGCTACGACATAGTATGAGCTGTCAGCTTCTAAAGTCAATGCAGTGTTATAAACCGAAGCTTCAACTCCCGCGTCATATGGAGCTACATCGATCTCATATTCAACACCAGCTTGCAGTTCCAGAAATCCAGTGGCTGAACGGAAAGCTACACTGTCGAGCAGGATCTCACCGTTGGCATAAATATCCACCACTTCAAAAGCAGGATCAGCTGCGTTATGGATGATCTGTGCCATGGCTGTTGCCGGCTCTTCTTCCTCTTCGTAAACAGGAAGCATTACCACGTTACCATTCGGCAGTACTGCGATCAATCCGAATGCTTCCCCATCATTGTTTGCAGATGGAGTTAGGAATCCACTGGCAAGTACAAGAGTAGAATTTCCACCCAGTCCGGAAAGCGGAGCTGTGAAAGAAGCAACCGTTGTCTCGCTTCCGGCGGCATTGATATCCAGGATATAATCATCAGTCGGGAGCGTTAAATATCCGTTGCTGTCGTCGGTATATGACAGGTCTCCAACCAAAGTAATTCCGTTGTTATTAACATCCACAGCCGGAGCATCAGTTGCTCCGTGATAAACAGCTACATTAACGAATCCGCTAGCAGCTGTTGAAGTAGCACCGGTAATAATATCCAGAGTAAAAGCGGTTGAGACTTCATCAGGATTGGCTGCAAAATTGCTTGCATTGCTGACTCCGGTTGCGACAACATAATAAGAGCTGTCTGCTTCCAAATTCAACGTGGTATTAAAAACCGAAGCACCAATTCCAGCATCATACGGAGCTACATCGATCTCAATATCAACACCAGCTTGCAGTTCCAGAAATCCAGTGGCTGAACGGAAAGCCACACTGTCGAGCAGGACCTCACCGTTGGCATAAATATCCACCACTTCAAAAGCAGGATCAGCTGCGTTGTGAATGATCTGTGCTGTAGCCATTTCGGGCTCAGGAGCCTGATAGGCAGGGAGTGTCACCACATCACCACTTGGCAAGACCGCGATCAATCCAAAAGCAGCACCGTCATTATTATCAGCCGGGTTTAAGAATCCACTGGCAAGTACAAGAGTAGAACTTCCACCCAGTCCGGAAAGCGGAGCAGTGAAAGAAGCTACGGTTGTAGCAGTTCCTGCTGCGTTGATGTCCAGAATATAATCATCGGCAGGTAAGTTCAGGTAGCCATCGCTAATATCTGTATAGGAAAGACCTCCAACCAGAGTATTCCCAGCGTTATTCACATCTACAGCTGGAGCATCAGTTGCACCGTGATAAACGGCAACATCAACAGTACCATCATCAGCAGTTTGTGCTGCACCTGAAATCACATCCAACATAAATGCTGTAGAAACTTCATCCGGGTTGGCTGCAAAATTATCTGGCGCACCAACACCTTGCGCAATCACATAGTAGCTTTCATCAGCTTCTAAGGTCACCTCAGTTTCATATACTGCGTCTTCAATTGCTGCATCGGGTGCTGACAATGCAATAGATGTTACAACTCCTGCCTCCAACTCTACAAAACCGGTAGCTGAGCGGAAATCCACATCTTCGAATGTTCGTGTTCCATTCACAAAAATATCAAAGGTAGCAAATGCGGGGTCGGCAGAATTGTGAATGATTTGAGCAGTAGCAGTACCATAAACCGGAAGTTCTACTACCGAACCGTCAGGTAATACAGCTATTAGTCCAAATGCAGCTCCATCATTATTTGCTGAAGGATCTAAAAACCCACTGGCAAGTACAATAGCAGTTGATCCATTCAATCCTGTTAGCGGTGCTACAAATGAGGCAACCGTATTTTCAGTTCCTGCCGCGTTGATGTTCAGTACATATTCATCATCAGGAACGCTGATATAGTCTGCTGTTTCATCAGAATACTGTAATCCCGAAGCAATAGCAGATCCACCTGTTACTACATCAACCGCTGGGGCATCAGTAGCGCTATGGTGAATCAAGAACTCCACATTTTCAGCATTGGCTGCTGTTGTCGAACCTCCACCTACAATATCAAGTGTAAACGCTGTGGATACATCATTTGGATTAGCTGCAAAATCACCGGGGGTTCCCACACCAGAAGCGATCACATAATACACTTCATCAGCTGTTAAGGTAACCGGTGCGTTAAATACGGATTCCGTCAGATCAGCATTGTAAGGTACAATATCGATTTCTAATTCCGTGCCGGCTGGTAATTCAAGGAATGACGTTGCACCTCTGAAAGCCAGGCTATCAACAGCTTCCTCGCCGTTCACATAAACATCTACTACTTCGAATGCAGGATCTGCAGAGTTGTGTACGATCTGGATCTGCGCTGTAGCAGCAGAACCGCCCGTAGCAGTACCTGTGATCTGAACATTATCAAAGCGGTTGTTTCCGCTTTCAGAAGTGGCTCCATCTAAAGTAACGCGAACAGCAAAATCCGGATTATCATCCGCTCCGTCAATGGCAGAAAAGTCGAACGTAAAGGTCTCCCATGATGAGGTTTGATTAGCATCTCTCGTTTCAAGGGTGGTGTAAGTCGTACCATCTAAGGTATACTCCACCAGGTGTGAACTGAAACCAGTTCCCGTTCCCCGGGTAGCATAAGTTAAGTTGATGTCCTCATATCCTTCTGTTGAAGAAGAAATAGTGAAGCTTTCGCCATTATTTTCGGAATCTGCACCGCCCTGAGGAACAAAGCTTCCTCCGCTTTCATCGGAGCCTACAGCATTGGTTGTAGTTCCGCTAAAACTTACGGCATTGTTTAAGGTGTATGTAATTTCGCCTGTTCCATCTGTAGCAGTGATAGGCTGCGCCCAGTTGGCATTATCAGGTACATTGGTGTTAAAGTTCCAATAGTTAACTGTCGTTTGTGCTTGTACAGAGGTTGTTCCAATAAAACCAAACATGGCTATCAGAAAAACGCTCAAGTACGAAGCGTACTTCGTAACAATGGTTTTCATTTGTCCTGTATTTAATTGTGATTTATGTACAGGAGAATTGCAGCGTCTCTTTTGATGAATAGTATGTTTACAGCAAATCTCCTTTCAGCATAAAATGAAAGTTCACGGCAGTTTCGTTCCCAAAAATTAAAAGTCAAATAAAATTTGGTTTAAACTTTTCACTTTAGTTACTTTTAAGCCATGCAAATCAACAGCAGAAATAGAATCAACGTTACTCCTCTCCGGCGGCTTCCGCGACGGCGGTAGACCATACTTTATTGCTGTGTAAAAACAGTGCTCATCTTATTACCGCAAGATTCTAATTCCACTCAACTTCCTGACAGAAGTTTATTCACTCAACTCACTCTATCAATTTTTTAAATTATGTCCGCCCAAGTATTTATCGCATCCGTTCAGCATACGTTTTATGCAGAAGATATCTGTGATTTAATAGAAACAGCCGCTCACAAACGAGGCACCGGTATTGCCAAAAGAGACCCCGAATACATCAAGAAAAAGATGAGAAATGGCAATGCCGTTATCGCTTTGGATGAAGATCAGCTTGCCGGCTTTTGTTACATCGAGGTTTGGGAGAACAAAAAATATGTAGCCAACTCGGGTTTGATCGTCCATCCGGATTTTCGCGGACAGGGCCTGGCAAAAAGGATCAAAGCCAAGGCGTTTGAGCTATCCAGAAAAAAATATCCCGGTTCTAAATTATTCGGGATCACCACCAGCCTGCCTGTCATGAAGATCAACTCCGATCTGGGCTATAAGCCGGTCACATTCTCTGAACTCACACAGGATGAAACCTTTTGGAAAGGCTGCCAAAGCTGCCCTAATTATGACATCCTTCAGCGCAATAACCGAAGCAATTGTTTGTGTACCGGAATGATGTTTGATCCCAGCCATCCCAACAACAAACCCAAGGCTGAGCGTGAGAAGACCGTCAACAAATATTATCGTTGGGTGAAGCTGAAGACCGTAAAGTACCTCAAGAAAATTAATCCCATTAATGCATTTTTATCCCTGTAATCATGAACAACAAGAAAAAAGTTTTACTCGCCTTTAGCGGCGGACTCGACACCACCTACTGTGCCATCTGGCTGGCCAAAGATCAAGGCTATGACGTTCATACCGCAGCCGTAAACACCGGTGGATTTGATGAAGCCGAAGAAAAAGCCCTGGCCGAAAAAGCTCAAAACCTGGGCATCAAAAATCATGTAATGCTGAATGTAGAAGAGGAATTCTACCAAAAAGGCATCAAGTATTTGATTTTTGGAAACGTACTCAAAAACCACACCTATCCTCTTTCTGTGAGTGCTGAGCGTGTTTTTCAAGCCGTAGCCATTGCAGAATATGCTAAGGAAATTGGTGCCGATGCCATCGCTCACGGAAGCACCGGAGCGGGCAACGATCAGGTTCGATTTGACCTGGTTTTTCAGGTGATGGCTCCAGATATCGAGATCATCACTCCCATTCGTGATCAGAAACTGAGTCGTGAAGAAGAAGTAGCATACCTGAAGAAACACGGCGTGGATCAGGAATGGGCCAAAGCCAAATATTCCATCAATAAAGGGCTTTGGGGAACTTCGGTTGGAGGTGCAGAGACGCTAACATCTCACCAGGGACTCCCTGAAGATGCATGGCCAACTAAAGTTGTTAATACTGATTCGTTATTGGTTGAAATTGGTTTTGAAAACGGAGAACCAATATCCCTTAACGATGAACAATTAACGTCTGTCCAATTAATTAAAAAGCTTCAGGAAATCGCTCAGCCATACGGAATTGGCAGAGACATCCACGTCGGCGATACCATCATTGGTATCAAAGGTCGTGTTGGGTTTGAGGCAGCTGCGCCTATGATCATCATTAAAGCGCATCAGTTATTAGAGAAACATACGCTCGGGAAATGGCAACTGCACTGGAAAGATCAACTCGCCGACTGGTACGGCATGCTGATGCACGAAGGACAATATCTGGATCCGGTGATGCGCAATATCGAAACCTTTTTAGAGGACACCCAAAAAACCGTGTCCGGAAAAGTGATCGTACAACTGGAACCCAAACGATTTGAACTGCAGGGCATCGAATCCGAAAACGATCTGATGGGCTCCAAAGCAGGTCAATATGGCGAAATGAACAACGCCTGGAGTGGCGAAGATGTGAAAGGATTCACCAAAATTTTGGCCAACTCCATGCTCATTCAACAAAAAGTACAAGGAAAAGATAATGATTAAAGCAGGCATCATAGGCGGCGCCGGTTATACGGCAGGAGAACTACTCCGAATTTTACTTCACCATTCTGAAGTGGAGATCAAAAGTGTGGTGAGCCGAAGTCATGGCGGAGAATTTTTGCATAAAGCACATCCCGACCTGACCGGCGAAACCGCCCTGAAATTTGACAGCGAATTAAGCCAGGATGTGGATGTGGTATTTCTCTGCTCGGGGCACGGGCACTCGAAAGGTATCGTAGAAAGCGGAGTGATCCAGGGCTCGGCTAAGATCGTGGACCTGAGTTCAGATTTTCGCATCAAAGGCGAGCATGATTTTGTGTATGGATTGCCTGAACTGAACCGAGATAAAATCCAAAACGCTGAAAATATTGCTAATCCCGGCTGTTTTGCCACCTGCATTCAACTAACTCTGTTGCCACTCGCTCACGCCGGTTTGCTAAAAGATGATGTTCACGTGACCGCTATAACCGGGAGCACAGGTGCCGGGCAAAACCCCACTGCCACCACTCATTTTAGCTGGCGAAGTAACAACGCTTCCATTTATAAGCCTTTGACACATCAGCATCTTGGCGAGATCGGGCAGAGTTTGAAACAACTTCAGAATACATTCACGAAATCAATTCATTTCATCCCGATGCGCGGGGCTTTTACCCGAGGAATTTTGGCAGCTTCCTATGTGCCAACGGAAAGATCTCTGAAGGAAATAACCGAATTGTATCAGGAATTTTACAAAGATCATCCCTATGTACACCTCTCTGAAGATCCCGTAGATGTGAAACAGGTGGTGGGAACCAACAAGGCCCTGCTTCACCTGCAAAAAGAAAACGGACAGATCCTGATCTCCGGAGTGATCGACAATTTAGTAAAAGGTGCTTCCGGTCAGGCCGTACAGAATATGAATTTGATCTTCGGACTCGACGAAACTCACGCACTAAATCTAAAATCAACCGCATTTTAATTATGGCTAAGAAACACGACATCGCGATCATTGGAGCTGGAAATCTGGGTATTGCTATCGCAAAAGGCATTGCCGGAGCCAAGCTAGCCAAGCCAAAGAACATGTTTTTGACCCGCCGGCACCTGGAGAAACTAGCGGATCTGAAAAAGCAAAAATTCCAGGTCACTTCGAATAACATCGAAGCGGTTCAGAACTCGGAGTACATTTTCCTCTGCGTTCAGCCCAAACAGTTACCGGATGTTTTGAAGGAGATCAACGCCGTTCTTGACCCGGAAAAACACGTACTCATCTCCACCATTACCGGGGTTGAGATCAGCACGATCGAAGAGCACCTGGAAGCAGAAATGCCCATCATCCGCGCCATGCCGAATACGGCCACCGCTATTCAGGAATCGATGACGTGTATGTGCGGTAAGAATGTAAGCGAGGAACAGCTTAAGGACGTTAAAACCCTGTTTGAGGCGCTTGGCGAAGCACTCATCATAGACGAAGACCTAATGAAAGCTGCCACTGTTTTAGCCGCCAGCGGAATCGCCTTTTTCCTGCGGTATATTCGGGCTGCCACTCAAGGCGGAATTCAGCTTGGATTCCATGCCGAAGAGGCCCAGAAAATTGCCATGCAAACGGCACGTGGGGCTGCTTCGCTATTGGTTGAAGGACACAATCACCCCGAAACCGAAATTGATAAAGTGACCACGCCGCAAGGCTGCACCATCGCCGGACTTAATGAAATGGAACACCAGGGACTTAGCTCGGCCGTCATCAAAGGACTCCTCGCCTCATTTGAAAAAATTAACACGATCACGCAATGAATTTATTTCAAGTCTATCCCCTTTTTGATGTTGAACCGGTAAAGGCCAAAGGACATTATGTGTATGATGCTGACGGCACCAAATACCTCGATTTTTACGGGGGTCATGCAGTCATTTCCATCGGCCATGCGCATCCTCATTATGTGAAGCGCGTGAATGAGCAGCTTAACGATATCGGGTTTTATTCGAACTCGGTACCCATTGGCATTCAGCAAGAACTGGCACAAAAACTTGGCAAACTTTCCGGGTACCATGACTGGAATCTGTTTCTCTGTAACTCTGGTGCGGAAGCGAATGAAAATGCGTTAAAGCTGGCTTCGGCTCACAACAACCGAAAAAAGATCCTCGCATTTGAGGGCGCATTTCATGGACGAACTTCGCTGGCTGTTGCCGTCACCGACAATCCCAATATTGTATTTCCGGTGAATGAAGGGGCGGAAGTCATCCGCTTTGCTTTTGATGATTTTGAAGGCGTTGAAAAAGCGCTCGAACAGGAGGATGTCAGCTCAGTCATTATTGAAGGCATTCAGGGCGTTGGTGGAATTGAGTCTCCGTCCAGGGAATTTTTTCAACACCTGCGCACTCTTTGTGATGAAACCGATACGGTGCTCATTTTGGATGAAGTACAATCGGGATTTGGCCGCACCGGGAAGTTCTTCGCGCATCAACTTTTTGATATTGAACCGGACATCATCTCGATGGCCAAAGGCATGGGCAATGGTTTTCCCGTGGCAGGCATTTTGATCCACCCAAAATTCGAGGCTTCTTTCGGCATGCTGGGAACTACATTTGGTGGAAATCACCTGGCATGTGCGGCTTCACTGGCTGTACTGGAAGTGCTTGAGCAAGAGCAGCTCATGCAGAATGCGACTAAGCTCGGCAATTACCTGATCAACGAATTGAAGCAGCTTCCAAAAGTGAAAGAAGTCCGTGGATTTGGACTGATGATCGGAGCCGAATTCGACGAACCAGTTGCCGACTGGCGAAAAGAGTTACTGTATGAACATCATATTTTCACCGGATCGTCTTCGAATAAAAATGTACTAAGGTTGTTGCCTCCACTGGGTATCACTCAGGCAGAATGTGATGTGTTATTGGGGGCTTTGAAAAAAGTTATAACTGAAAAATAGTTGGGACCACTGGTCCTGGCAGGCATTCCCAACGGGGTCGTTGGGAACGAGTAAAACTTCAGTCTAAGCGGACGCTTAGACTAGGTCATTTACCAATTAATTAACTCTAAATTAAAACTCCGTGAACCTCCGTGTTCTCTGTGGTATAAAATCAAACAATGAACTCATTCCTTTCCATAAAAGATGTTGATAATCTCCCCGCGTTGGTGAGCGATGCGCTGGAGATCAAGAAGAACCCGCATTCGTATTCGGATCTGGGACGACAAAAATCTATGTGCCTGATCTTTCTGAATCCTAGCTTGCGGACACGACTGAGTGCTCAAAAAGCAGCCTTCAATCTTGGGTTGAACACTGCTGTGCTGGATGTGGGAAGTCAGGGCTGGAAGCTGGAATTTAACGATGGAGTGGTGATGGATTCTGATAAAGCGGAGCACATCAAAGAAGCCGCTGCGGTCATTGGTTCCTATTTTGATGTAGTGGCTATTCGTGCCTTTGCCAAACTCGAAGATCGTGACGAAGATTACAGCGAACAGATCATTCAATCGTTTCAGAAATACTGCCCCGTGTCGGTGGTAAATATGGAATCCGGCACCGGACATCCACTACAGGCTTTTGCGGATCTGGTCACTATCGAAGAATATAAAACCGTAGAAAAACCAAAGGTGGTTTTAACCTGGGCTCCGCATCCCCGCCCGCTTCCGCAAGCCGTGGCCAACTCTTTTTCGGAATGGATGCAAGCGGCTGACTTCGATCTCACCATCACCCACCCCACTGGTTATGAACTGGCAGATGATTTTGTTGGAAATGCCAACGTGGAGTATGACCAAAAGAAAGCATTTAAAGATGCCGACTTTATCTACGCCAAAAACTGGAGCAGTTACTCCGATTACGGCAAAGTGCTATCTACCGACAATAGCTGGATGGTTACTTCCGAAAAAATGAAGCTCACCAACAACGCAAAATTCATGCACTGCCTTCCGGTTCGCCGAAATGTGATCGTGGAAGATGCTGTCATCGACAGCGAAAACAGCTTGGTGATCCCCGAGGCCACGAACCGAATATTTTCTATGCAGGCCGTTTTAAAACAAATATTGGAGAACCTGAAATGAGATCCGTTAAAATCATAAAAGTAGGCGGAAAAGTGATCGGAGATGACCAAAAACTGGATCGTTTCCTGAGGTCTTTTGTTGCCATTAAAGAACCGAAAGTACTGATCCACGGAGGAGGCTCCATTGCTTCTGACATCGGAAAACGCCTTGGCATCAAACCAAAAATGATCGATGGGCGTCGTATAACCGACTCCGAAACGCTGGAGGTGATCACCATGGTGTATGGAGGTTTGGTGAACAAGAATATCGTAGCTAAGCTACAGTCGCTTGGAGTAAACGCGGTGGGACTTTCCGGGGCCGACCTGAATATCATCCCCGCAAAAAAACGAAACCCGGAGCCGGTCGATTTTGGATGGGTTGGCGATGTGGAGCAGGTGAATTCAGAATGGATTTCAACGTTTTTGAATGAAGGCGTGATGCCGGTATTGGCTCCGCTCACTCACGATGGCAACGGAAATATGCTGAATACTAACGCCGATACGATCGCATCCTTGGTTGCCTCGGCATTGAGTGCTGAATTTAACACAGAGCTCATGCTTTGCTTTGAGCAGTCGGGCGTGATGAATGGAGAAAAGCTCATCACCGAAATGAACAGACTGCTGTATCGATATCTGAAAGATGGCGGGATTGTCACCGATGGTATGATCCCGAAAATTGATGTGGGGTTTCAGGCTTTGAAGAATGGAACGAAAAAAGTCAGCATCCGAAGTTTTGAAGATGTAGCTAAACCGAAATCAGGAACGACATTGATCTCGAATTAACAATATTGGAAGCTGGAGCTTCCCGGAATGCGTTCTCCCAAATGCTCGGGAACGAGTACTAAGTATTAAATCAGAATTAATATTCACAAACTCACTCATGAGTACCATCGAACAACTTAGCGAACAAGCCATTGAGCTGCTGAAGACGTTGATCGCAACGCAGTCGTACAGTGGCGAAGAAGATAAAACCGCCCAGATCCTTTCAAATGTACTGGAGGAATTTGGCTTCACCCCACAACGCAAAGGGAATAATATCTGGGCGTTGAGTCAGCCCTTTGATGATAACAAGCCCACTTTCATGCTGAATTCTCATCACGATACAGTGCTGGCTTCTTCTAAATGGACCAAGGAACCGTTCACCCCAACTCTGGAGGATGGAAAATTATTTGGTTTGGGCAGCAACGATGCCGGCGGACCGCTGGTGAGTTTGTTAGCAACTTTTGTGTATCTCTCCGGAAAAAAACAGCCGTATAATCTGATCTTTCTGGCCTCCGCGGAGGAAGAGACTTCTGGCAAGAAAGGCGTTCCGATCGTACTGCCTGAATTACCTGAAATTGACTTTGCCGTAGTTGGTGAACCCACCTCAATGGATCTCGCCATTGCCGAACGCGGGTTGATCGTGCTGGATTGTGTGAGTCATGGAGAAAGTGGTCATGCTGCACGAAATGAAGGCCAGAATGCGCTGTATAAAGCCATGAAAGATATAGAGTGGTTTAAATCGTATGAGTTTGAAAAGACCTCTGAAGTGCTTGGAAGTATCAATATGACGGTAACGCAGATCGAGGCAGGAAGTCAGCACAATGTGGTTCCGGATGAATGCAGATTTGTTGTAGACGTGAGACCCAATGAATTTTATTCGAATGAGGAGGTCGTTGCTTTGATCAAGAAGCATGTGGAGTGTGATGTAAACCCACGGTCAACCAACTTAAATGCGTCTGGAACTCCTCTGGATCATCCATTTGTGCAAAAGGCCAAAGAACTCGACATTCGGACATATGGTTCCAAAACGATGTCGGATCAGGTCCATATGCCTTTTAACAGCGTGAAGATCGGTCCGGGAAACACCCACCGTTCGCATACCGCCGATGAATTCATATACCTGGATGAAATCCGTGACGGCATCAAAAAGTACATTGAGATTTTGGATGAATTGGAATTGGAAAGCAGCTGACAAGGATGTTGCGGATGATTAAAGATCAATAGATTAGTCCCGTTAGGGACGACCGACATCATAGCCCCGGGTTTTAACCCGGGGCGAAGAATCAAAGACAAAGAACCTCCGCCCCATTGACTTTCGTATCTAATTGGTAATCGGAGGTTGGGCAACCATGTTACCAAAGTTCAAGGAATTGGAAGCTGGAGCTTCCGGGACTGCGTTCCCAAGCCGGAGCTTGGGAACGAGGAACCAAATTTTTAATGTGTTACCATGTTAAAGTGTTATAGTGGCTTCAGAAGCCTAAACACTTTAACACCGTAACACCATCGCACCAAAACACTACAAAAAAATGAAGAAACTCTGGGAAAAAGGAACTCAAACCGATGCTTTCATCGAAAAATTTACGGTAGGCAAGGATCGGGAATTAGATCTGGAACTGGCTAAGTATGACGTACAGGGCACCATCGCTCACATCACCATGCTGGAATCGGTAGATTTGCTGGAGAAAGATGAGCTAGACGTCTTGATCAAAGAGCTGAATCGAATTCTGGAAGAGGTGATAGAACCGGGTAATTTCGAAATAGAAGACGGAGTAGAAGATGTCCACTCGCAGATCGAACTCATGCTGACCCATGAGTTGGGTGATGTCGGGAAGAAAGTACATTCCGGTCGTTCCCGAAACGATCAGGTTTTGGTGGATATTCGGTTATATCTGCGCGATCAGATCAAGGAGATCGCTTCACTTTCTAAGAAATTATTCGACACGCTGATCACTCAAAGTGAAGCAACCAAAGAAGTACTGTTGCCCGGATATACGCACACGCAGGCTGCCATGCCTTCCAGTTTTGGGATGTGGTTTGGGGCTTATGCCGAAAGCCTGGTGGATGATCTGGTGTTGCTGGAATCGACGTATCACATCGCCAATCGAAATCCGCTGGGATCTGCAGCAGGCTATGGTTCTTCTTTTCCGCTGAACCGATCGATGACCGCTGAATTATTGGGATTTGAAGGACTGAATGAAAATGCGGTTTATGCTCAAATGGGGCGTGGAAAGACCGAACAGACATTGTCTTTTGCGATGGCGGGATTGGCGGGAACATTGAATAAATTGGCCTCCGACGTATGTCTGTACAACAGTCAGAATTTCCAATTTCTAAAACTTCCGGATGAACTGACCACCGGCTCCAGCATCATGCCGCACAAAAAGAACCCGGATGTCTTTGAGCTGATCCGTGCCAAAACCAACGCCCTCAAAACCCTCCCCAACCAGATCATGATGGCGACCACGAATCTAACTTCCGGCTACCATCGTGATTTTCAGATCCTGAAGGAGCAACTGTTTCCGGCTATTGAAGAACTCAAAAGCTGCTTGTTCATTACGAAATATGCGGCCGGTAAAATTGGCATAAATGACAAAATTCTGGACGACCCTAAATACAAACTGATCTTTTCTGTGGAAGCCGTAAATGAATTGGTAAAGGACGGCGTGCCTTTTCGGGATGCCTACCAACAAGTTGCCCAGCAAATTGAAGATGGAAGTTTTGAACCGCCAACGAAGCTCAATCATACTCATGAAGGCAGTATCGGGAATTTGAGGAATGAGGAAATTGCAGAAAGGTTAAATGAGGTAATGTTGAATTTTAAATGAATGATTTCTCCCCTTGTGCGATGGTTTAATAGGTAAAAGGTTAAATTAGTCGAAACCAGTAGTTCGAAACGAGGGAAACAATCTTTTTTACTTATTAAAATGAAGTAAGTATAATAGTAATAGACTGGTATTTATTGTTAGCAATCATATCTCAATTCTATTTCATCTTATGTGAGTATTAAGTTTTTAAAGAGGGGTTTTATGCCAAAGATTACTGTTTCAATACTGTTTTTTGTTTTCTTCGGGATGATGAGCAGCCATGCTCAAACAATAGAAGATTACATCATTGAACAACGCGGGGATACCTTGGTGGTGAAAGACTATCAGCTCACCCAATCTCCTAATACATTAAGTGAATTAGTTGAAATCGATACCCTGGCCCCAAGTTCCAGAGTATATGAATTAATTTCAGGCGGATGGTATCTCACGACTTTTAGGGTTAAAGTAGCCAATAACCGACCACTCACAATTATTGGAGAAGATGATACACCACATGTAGTAAGTAAAAGTGAAAAGCGGCCTCCAATAGTAGCGGGAATGCAAATAGGCGACATGGGCTGTAGTGGCTCCTTTTTCGAACTTAGAAGCAATACCACCATAAAAAACATTATGGGTGGTGCGCATTGTACAGACGCAACCATTGGCCTCTCTTTCATTGAAGCTGATGCCTCCGGGATAAGTCTCACTTTGGATAATGTGTACCTGGAGCATACCCGCATGGGATTTATCCACATGTACTGGCATGATAATAATAGCTTATTTATACGAAATAGCTATTTCGTGAATATGGGAGGAAACGGGTATCGGAGGCTCGGCGGCGTTTATAATTACGGTCCGGTTTCAGCAGCAAGCAGTATCGATACTTTGTGGGTTGAAAATTCCACGCATATTATGGGCGGCGGGGTACTATATAACCTGGGGCGTTACCCCATCAACAAGCTGGTATTCAATCACAATACTTTTGTAAATATTTCAAATTCAGTGTTTTCAACGCTGGGTTATCACACCAACTGGCTGGTAACCAACAACCTGTTTGTGAATACCAATGTACAGGCATATTACCCCGGCATGGATTATGAGGACTCAGATCAGGATAGATATCCCATGGGAATCGTAAACATGGATACCTTGAATGGAACAAACAATGCCGTGAATCCTGAGCTTTTGCCTCCTGATTTTCAACATGCAGATCCTGAAGATTGGGAGTCTATGCGAAAAGTTCTGGTGCACTTAAATGGTGTTTATTGGTCTCCGGAACTCGATGATATAGTTGAAAATATCAAAACCACGCATGCTGCTTATCTTGACACGCTTCAGGAAGGTTCGGTTAAAGATGATCTGATGCTTCAGATGATGACAATGAATCCACGGACACAAAACATGTTTGATAATAGTATAACTTGGCCGAATTTGATTGAAGGTGTCTGGTATGGACAAGGCCCGCCCGGTTTTATTAATGATCTGGGATTGTTAGATGAGTCCGCGGCTTTAGGTGATTTCATGGATTATACAATAGCAACATTTGCATCCTCTCCTCCTGATCCCGAAGGAAACGATAATCCACTACCGTTAGAAGACCTAAGAACAGAGGAAAACCCATCCTACAACGAATATACCGTCTTAAGTGACTGGCCGGTTCCTGTGAATCTATCCTATACCAATGCATATTACCTGACCGGAGGCCTGAACGGCTTTCCGGTTGGAGATTTAAACTGGTTCCCCGAGCAAAAAGAAAATTGGCTTCAGCAGCGGGATGAAGAGTATGAAACCTTGGAAAATTACGACCCCGGTGGACTATCAATCACTAAAGATGGAAACATCCCCACTGCCATTGAACTTCACCAAAATTACCCCAATCCATTTAACCCAAGTACCGTAATCAGCTATCAATTGGCTGAAAATAGTGAGGTGCAGCTAAAAGTGTACGATATTGCCGGCAGGGAAGTGGCTGACTTGGTTTCAGGAAGAAAAACTGCTGGCCAACATTCCGTCAGTTTTGATGCTTCGGGATTATCCTCAGGGGTGTATATGTATCGTTTAACAGCGGGTTCTGTTACCGTAACAAAGAGGATGGTGTTGATCAAATAGTTTGAAGTCAGCCTTTATATTGCGGGTATCGACTTAAGAAAACATCAATGATCATGAATCAACTCTACTTCATAGCCCTCATTCCTCCTGAACCTCTCAAAGATCAAATTCAGGACATCAAGCTGGAGGTGACGGAAAAATTCAACAGCTCGCACTCGCTGAATGCTCCGCCGCACATCACGTTGCTCAGTCCTTTTCGGATGGATGAGGAGCAGGAAGATCAGCTGGATTCTTTGCTGGAGGTTTTCGCTCAGGGTTTTGAGCCGTTTGAAGTTCAGCTTAAGAACTTTTCAACCTTTCCTCCGCGCGTAGTTTTTATTGATGTAATTAAATCAACGGAATTGCAGAACCTTCAACAAAAACTGGAAGACACTGCCCGATCCAGGTCAGAGATGTTTGCCTATAATTATCACGAGCGGGAGTATCATCCGCACGTTACACTGGCTTTTAAAGACCTGTCGAAATCTAATTTTTATAAAGCTTGGGATGCATTCAAGGATCGGGAGTTTGAGGAACAGTTTACGGCCGACCAGCTTTATTTATTAAAGCATGATGGAGAGCAATGGAAAGTCATAAATAATTATAACCTAAGTTGACCTTAAACGTTATCCTAGTCACTCTTTTGTGCTCACAAAAGAATCAATCCCCGACTACTAAGGGTGATTTAAATATCCCTAATACCAACTTTCATTTCAGAGCTAAACGTATTCATTTCAAGATTGGTTGAGCCATAGAATTAATGGCATTATCGGAACGAGCCATCTCGGTTATCAATAAATTTTCAATAGCCTGATTTTGAAACACGAACAACAAAAAAAGTCTTCTTTACCCCTTCTTCAGGACGTCAACCTTTACATCATTTTTGGAATAACCCTCACAGCTGTCATGGGTGTTTCTTCCATAGCGCCGGCATTCCCTGTCATTTCTGATGCACTGAATGTATCTGCACAAAGAATTGGTTTACTGATCACTTTTTTTACTCTCCCCGGCATTTTTATTACCCCGGTATTTGGGTTACTAGCCGACCGCTTCGGGCGAAAGATCGTTTTAGTTCCTTCTCTGTTTCTGTTCGGAATTTCCGGAACCGCCTGTGCTTTCACCACAGATTTTGAATGGATGCTCTTTTTCCGCGCCCTGCAGGGAATGGGAAGTGCCTCCCTGGGTGCACTAAATTTAGCGCTTATTGGTGACCTCTATTCCGACAATGACCGTGCCACGGCCATGGGCTACAACGGAAGTGTTTTGAGCATCGGGACGGCTTTTTACCCAGCTATTGGAGGTGCTGTGGCTCTTTTTGGCTGGCATTATCCCTTTTTCCTGAGTCTGCTAGCCATACCGGTGGGACTCTTTGTGCTCATTAAACTCGATAAAACCGGCACATCCTCCGGGCTCAATATTTCGGAGATCTTTTCCAGCGTGGCATCCTCTCTCATCTCCAAGAAAGTGATTCCTCTATTTGCCGGGATCTTCCTCACCTTCATTATGCTCTACGGCGGCTACATAACTTATTTCACTATTTTGCTGGACGAAAAATTCAGCCAGAATTCATTTTGGATCGGGGTGATTCTATCCGGTTCGTCTTTTATGACTGCCTATGTTTCTTCCCAACTTGGTAAACTCACCCTTCGGTTTTCGGAAGTAGCACTGATTCGCACTGCTGCCGTTCTGTATCTGTCTATCTTCCTGATCATCCCCGTGGTTGAAAACATCTGGTGGTTTATCCTTCCCGTTGTAATTTTCGGAGCCGCCCAGGGAATGAATATTCCAAGCATCCTAAACCTCCTTACCGGCTATGCCGACAAAGAATTCCGAGCGGCCTTCCTTTCCGTAAACTGGGTGGTAATGCGCACAGGGCAGGCTCTTGGCCCTTATTTACTTGGTTTGGTGTATGCCGGAATCAGCCTTGATGCTACTTTTTATGCCGCTGCCATTGCAGCAGGTTTGTTTGTGATTGCTTCTGTCTTCTTCATGAAAGAGGAATGGTATGAAGAAGTGGACGTTAACACGATCGAAGAAGTGTAATTCTTCTGTTAAATTCTTTGGATGAGCTTGATAGTCTGAATCA
>CERJ01015724.1_pt1 | contig 20464 bp, 17 predicted proteins | sample 530781 | NCBI WGS metagenome assembly CERJ01 (sample SAMEA2620967, study PRJEB7988) | marine metagenome | biome: marine biome (ENVO:00000447); feature: deep chlorophyll maximum layer (ENVO:xxxxxxxx); material: "saline water (ENVO:00002010), including plankton (ENVO:xxxxxxxx)" | depth 30 m
TTGATTCACATTTTACTTGTTATTCATAACAGTACCTTTTTTTATTAATCTTATTTCTTACTTCTCATTTTGTCGATCACAATTGGGACAAGAAAAAATGAAAAGGCTATAATAGTTACAATAATTGAGAATAGATCAATTTCCATCGTCGTAAATTTTTTGTTAATGATGCTCATTCCGGCTGTGGAATGAATTTGAGGCTATGATCATGTCAAAATGATCGTTGTACGATGGAGGCCTCAGAAATGGAAATGGTGGGGATAAATGAGTTCCCGAAAAGTTAAGCTCCGTTCAATGGTCTCAGCTTTAAAAAGCCAAGCCTTCCCTTTGCTTTTCGATTGTTCTTTATTGGTGTAAGCACGCTCATCTTCTTCTTGTGAGCTCTCACTAAATCCGGAATTTAAACGATAGGTGTGTAATAAAAGAGACTCGGTTGGAGCTCCGGCATCTACTAAATATCCCAGGGCCGATGGAGATGCATCTTCATCATGAGAGGAATCAACTGGTTGAATTTGTCCTTCTTCAGACGCCGGCTGAATCCCTGAAAAAGCCATCACACCCTGCCCTAAAGACAAGCAGAAAAGCAGTGAAAGGAAAATGGATTTCAGGTTTCTCATAGCTCAAAGTTGCGCGTCTCTCCAGAGTCGCGCTTTTGATATATAATTACTCTTTCGACTCTGGAGAGTCGATTTACTTCACCACTAAGTTCACAATCTTACCTGGTACAAAGATCTCCTTCACCAAATTACCCTCTTCCAGGTATTTGGCGACGTTTTCTTCTTCCCTGGCTAAACCGAGTACATAATCCTTGTCTTTGGCTTTTTCAGCATCCACGTAAAGCTCACCACGGACCTTTCCATTCACCTGAATCGGATACATAATTTCATCAGCCTTCAGGTATTCTTCATTGAATTCAGGCCATTCGGTGTATGCGATCGTATTTTCTTCTCCCAGCATCCGCCATAATTCTTCGGTGATATGGGGAGCAAAAGGATTCAGGATCTGCACAAATTCTTTGGCAACTGAAAGCGGGATCTCTTCCCAGTTATTGGCTTCATTCACAAAGATCATCAAAGCAGAAATACCTGTATTGAACCGGAGAGACTCAATATCCTCAGTTACTTTTTTAATGGCTTCGTGCAATGGTTTCAGGTGATCTTTTGTGGATTCAATATCCTTCACTTTGTCCGAGATCTCACCAGAATCATCATCTACCAATAATCTCCAAACACGATTCAGGAATCGGTTCACCCCTTCTACGCCTTTGGTACTCCACGGCTTCACCTGCTCCAGCGGCCCCATGAACATTTCGTATAATCGCAGCGAATCTGCACCATATTGCGCAATAATGTTATCCGGGTTGATGACATTGCCACGGCTTTTAGACATCTTGTGCGCCCGGGCTTCCACTTTGTTATCGGTTCCTTTGAGGAAAAAGCCATCTCTTTTCTTCTCTACCTGATCATCAGATAATTTTTCGCCATCGGGACCGGTGAATTCCATTTCCCCAAGAATCATCCCCTGATTTACCAGCTTCTGAAAAGGTTCTTTGGTTGAAACAACACCGATATCATACAACACTTTGTGCCAAAATCTTGCATACAACAAGTGAAGCACAGCATGCTCGGCTCCGCCTACATAAAGATCGACAGGCATCCAATATTTTTCATAATCGGGATCAACAGGACCGCCATCAAATTCAGGACTGATGTATCGCAAATAGTACCAGCAAGAACCCGCCCATTGTGGCATTGTGTTGGTCTCACGTTTGGCCGGCTTTCCGGTTTCGGGATCCTTTGTATTCACCCAGTCCGTTGCATTAGCCAGTGGTGGCTCGCCATCTCCGGTAGGCTGATATTTATCCACTTCTGGAAGAGTGACCGGGAGTTCTGACTCCGGCAATGCCTTATGCTCGCCATCCACATGGATGATCGGAAACGGTTCACCCCAATAGCGCTGACGAGAAAAAAGCCAGTCGCGCAGTTTATAATTCACGGATTTCTTACCGGCTCCTTTTCCTTCCAGCCAAAGTATGATCTTCTTCTTGGCATCCTCAATATTAAGTCCGTTCAAAAACTCACTGTTAATAGCCTGCCCTTCCCCGGTATAGGCCTTTCCTTCAAAATCCTCGGGCGGCTCTACCGTGCGAATGATCTCCAGGTCAAACTTCTCTGCAAATTCCCAGTCGCGTTCGTCTTGTCCCGGCACGGCCATGATCGCGCCTGTACCATAGCTTGCCAGCACATAATCTGCGATCCAGATCGGAATCTTTTTTCCGTTGGCCGGATTGATGGCATAAGCTCCGGTGAAAGCTCCGGTTTTCTCCTTGGAAAGCTCTTGTCGTTCTAGATCAGATTTTTTAGCAGCTTCCTCTTTATAATTCTCTATGGCCTCTTTCTGATCTTCGGTGGTGATCTTATCAACCAGGTGATGTTCAGGGGCAAGTACCATATAAGTGGCTCCGAAAATGGTATCAGGGCGGGTCGTAAAAACACGGAGCTTTTCGTCATATTCATCAACCACAAAATCGATCTCTGCTCCCACAGATTTCCCGATCCAGTTGCGCTGCATGTCTTTCAGAGACTCTGACCAATCCAAATCGTCCAGCCCTTCAAGCAATTCTTCGGCATATTTGGTGATCTTGAGTACCCACTGCCGCATGGGTTTACGAACGACAGGATATCCGCCTACCTCGCTTTTTCCGTCTACCACTTCTTCGTTGGCAAGCACGGTTCCCAGCTCGGGACACCAATTCACGGCCACTTCATCTTCGTACGCCAATCCTTTTTTGTACAACTGAAGGAAGATCCATTGTGTCCACTTATAATAATCCGGATCGGTGGTATTTACCTCGCGATCCCAGTCGTAACTAAACCCGATAGCCTGCAACTGCTCACGGAATTTATTCACGTTTTTTTCAGTGGTGATCCGCGGGTGCGTTCCGGTCTTCACCGCATATTGTTCGGCAGGAAGTCCAAAGGCATCCCAGCCAATTGGGTGCAGCACGTTAAACCCATTCATGCGCTTGTATCGCGATATGATATCAGTGGCCGTATACCCTTCCGGGTGACCAACATGCAATCCGGCTCCACTCGGATACGGAAACATATCCAGTACGTAATACTTAGGCTTAGACTTATCAGTTGGTGTTTTGAAGGTCTTATTCTCGAGCCAGTACTTTTGCCATTTCGACTCGATCTTATCCGGATTGTAGGAGTGCATTGATTGTGCTTTGGATTCTAAATTTTTCGGAATCCTAAAGATAAGCCTTTATCAAGACCATTGAAATCAGTTTTCAAGTAATCTTGCCGATCCTTCAATCCTAAAAATCAAAGTTCAGAAAACCGGGAGCTTTTTAACCTATTTTCCTTGAACCATGATTAGACAGTTTGGGATTATCATGATTTTTTATTGTTTTTAGAATAATATTTAACTTCAGACAACCCCTCAAAATCAGAATCAAGCGTCCATAAAATAGCCTCGTATTTTTGGGCGATAGCATAGATCATTGAATCAGCCATGGGTAACTTTTGCTCTGCATTAATTTGAGCAGCTGTTAATGCAATTTCTTGATCAACCGAAATCTCTCTTCCCTTCGCCATCAAAGCAATGCCATCAATTGCTTTTGACTTCCCTAATTCCCTATTTAAGACTTTAAACACCTCATAGAAACAAATGGATGGAACCAGTAACTCTTCATCGCTCTCTATGATAGGCTCAAAAATATCGGCATGTTTATCATCGGTGAAAAACTCAAGCCACCCGGAAGAATCCAGTACATTCAAAATCGATCCTCCTCTCTCTCAAAAGAAGTATCAATTCCTTTTGCAAATCCTCGTAAGGATTTTGCCTCAGGAACCGGTACTACTTCGATCTTACCGTCGATAGGAATCATTCGTACCCTCTGACCAGCTTTCAAATTCAAAGACTTTCTAATCTTAGCCGGAATAACGACCTGAAATTTCGGGGATATTTTTACAGTTTCCATAATGTTTTACGATTTAGTTATCGATACAATATATGTAAAACTATCTTGAAATAATCCTATGAATCCTTCAATCCAAAAAATCAAGGTTCAGAAATAGATGCCTTTTAAACCTTATCTGTTTGAACCGTGATTAGAGGGATTTGGGGATTAGCGTGATTTTTTATTGTTATGAACTCTCTTGAATTCTAAACTTCTACCACCAAAATTAATCAGTAACCCCACCTCCAAGTTATAGGCCTCCAAATAATTCATGGCTTGAGCTAAGTGGACATCCTCTAATTCTTTGATGGCTTTAATTTCTACAGCAAGTTTGTTCTCTATCAAAAAATCCACTCTTCTTGACCCTACAGCTACGCCTTTATAGAAAACATCCACATCAACTTCCCGAGCATATTTGATCTTCTGCAGATCGAATTCCAATCCCAATGAACGCTGATAAATCAACTCCTGAAACCCATTACCAAGCGCACTGTGTACTTCCATGGCACATCCGATAATCCGATGCGTTAATTCTTTGTATTTCATACCCCTATTTTTAGAAATTTATCAATCAAGTTAATCCTTCAATCCTAAAAATCAAGGTTCAGAAAACATCAGGATTTCCATGATTTCTTTCGATCCAACCTTTTCAATTCCCACATAGCGCTTTTACAGAAAATTGCTTTTCATTACACATCATTTGAATCTAAACTCCGGCTATGAAAACCCTGCTTTCATTTTTGATCTTTCTTTTTCTCACCGCTTCAGCCTCCGCACAATCTGTTGCAGATCTGATCACGACCTACCAAGCTGACTATGGAGCCCTCGACCGCAAATACTCCATTCAACCCTCTGATGAATATTTCGACCGCTTCGACCAGTTCTACTCAGAATGGCTACGTGAACTGGAAACGCTGGATTTCAGAGAACTTCCTCATTCCCAAAAAGTCGATTATCTGCTCTTTAAAAATGATCTCGAGCGATCGGCTTATTTTCTGGACTCTGAACGAGATCAGTTTGAAGAGATCGCACAGTTCATTCCGGCCAAAGATGCTGCTATGGACTTCATCAATCAGCGGCGAGTCGGGACTTCTATGGATGGTAAAAAAGTGGCAACCTGGTTTAATAACTGGGGCAAGGAAGTCAGGTTGAAAAGAGCAGCGTTGGAAGAATACGGGATGCTGAGTAAGCGTCAGGCAAGCTATTTGTCGGATGCGATCCAAGAACTTCAAGAAGGCATTTCCGAAGCCTATGAGTTCTATTTTGGGTTCGATCCTGATTTCACCTGGTGGGTAGAAGAGCCATTCAAAACACTTAACGATTCCCTGAAATCTTATGCTGAATTTGCTGAAACTCATTTTGATGCTGAAAAAGAATCGGTGGATGAAAGCGGTATTGTGGGAACACCTATCGGAGAAGAGGAGATCAATCGCCGACTGGGCTTTGAGATGATCTCATACTCACCGCAGGAACTCATCAAGATGGCCAACGAGCAGTACGAATGGACCCACAACGAAATGCTGAAAGCCTCCCGCGAATTAGGTTATGGGGATGACTGGAAAGCTGCCCTGGAATATGTTAAAACCACACATGTTGAAGCCGGAGAACAACCTCCATTAGTGAAGGAATTAGCCGACGAAGCCGTTACATTTTTAGAAGATCGGGACCTGGTTACGATACCTGAACTTGCCAAAGAAACCTGGCGCATGGTGATGCTGAGTCCCGAGTGGCAAAAATTTGCGCCTTTCTTTTTAGGCGGTGAAACCGTTCGGATCGCCTATCCCACCAACACCATGACCCACGAAGAAAAAATGATGAGCATGCGTGGTAATAACCCTCATTTCTCCAAAGCCGTGGTGCATCATGAGCTCATTCCCGGACACCACCTGCAGCAGTTTATGAATCAGCGGTATGAGACTCATCGACGTATGTTTTACACGCCTTTCTGGACCGAAGGCTGGGCGTTGTATTGGGAATTTGTGCTGTGGGAAAAAGACTTCCCCAACAATCCCGAAGACAAGATCGGGATGCTGTACTGGAGAATGCATCGTGCAGCACGAATCGTATTTTCCCTAAACTATCACCTTGGGAACTGGACGCCCCAAGAATCCATCGATTATTTAGTGGAAAAAGTAGGCCACGAATATGCCAATGCTGAGGCGGAAGTCCGCCGTTCTTTTGAAGGGAACTATGGTCCGCTTTATCAAATTGCCTACATGGTGGGAGCTATGCAGTTTTATTCATTGCGAATGGAATTAGTGGATTCCGGCCAGATGACCGAGAAGGAATTCCACGACACTATCCTCCAAAACAACAGCATTCCGGTAGCAATGGTGAAGGCTTTGCTAACGAAGCAGGAACTCAACCCGGATTTCAAATCAGAGTGGAAGTTTGGGGATTATATTGAGGGGATGTGAGCCCCAGAAATAGACCAGCAAAATCTCTGTTTATATTATCTGAATTCACTATCCTCTAAAAAAATATATCGGTCTTTTATACATGAATAGTCGTTTTCAGATTCATAAAATTGTCCTGCTTCTCTCTCTTGCCGTTGTCTTATGTTCAAAAAATGTAACAGCACAACATTCTGATCCCCTCTCGTCCTGGATCAAAGTGGTTATCGATCTGGAACAATATTATGTCGTTGTTGATAAGGATTTTGGAGATCCTCACCTGATAAACAGAGGAGATAGTGTAAAAGTAGATCCGGGAATGAGACACATAACAGTTGTTTGGGAATCGATCAATGATCTTACTTTTACTGTCAATTCGAAAGCCGGAGAGACTACAAGCAGACGTATCTTTAATGCTTTCCCCGATAATCCTAAAAGCTCCTATCAAACCATCGTCAGACAAACCAATTTATCTGTCACCACTGATGAGAACTCTATTGTATACATTGATGGTGAGAAAATTGGGAAGCACACAGTACATACTTTACTAAAACCCGGGACTCATCAATTACGGATAACACATCCTGAATATGGCGAATTGAGTAAAAAAATAGCAGTGAATAGTATCAACATAACGGAAGTCGCCCGGTTTAATGAAAATCCCTCAAAGCTAACATTTGTTGCTAAACTAGTACCAGGAGCTGAATATATTGCTTCCAAAAGATACAATCGAGCAACTCTTACGTATCTAAGTTTAGGACTATTAACTGTTAATCTTATTAGGCAAGATCGGATATATTCTAAAGAACTTAATGAACATAATGAATGGGAAGCACTATATAATAATGCTCAAACATCCGCTGACGCTTTTTTCTACAGAAAAAAAACTCTTGAAGTCAATGAAAAATTAGATCAAATAAGTGCAAATTTCAATATTTCTCTTCTGTTGATGGGGATGATTTATGCGTTAACAACTTTCGACTCTATTCGAAAACCGAGATCAGGATATCTTCATTCATCAAAGCTTTTTGGTATGGATATCACACTTTCTGGAGATGTATATAATCCAAATACTATCGCTACACTGTCATTGAAGTTTGCCCTTAATTAGAACTATGAATAAGTACTCAAAAATACATCTACCTTGCATCTTATTAAGCTGCTTGCTCTTATCTGTTTTTGGATGTAAGAATAGCCCTACCTTTAATGCCGACAATGAATTGGATCCTTGGTCTGAACATTACTTTTTGGAAGCTCCTTCTAACATTCAGGTAGAACTAGGAAGTGAGTACGTCAATTCAATAGAAGTGTTAAAAGTTAAATGGAATTATCCTGATTCTGAGCTGTATGTAGATAAGTTTAAAATATTTAGATCTGATACTGATACTTCAGATTTTAGAGAAATCGGGCAGATACCTAAAAGTTTATGGAATTCCAGATATCAATATATTGACAACATTGATTATAATGGTGTAAATGTTTGGTATAAAATTCAGGCTATCATAGAAGGAAAAGAGGGTATCAATTATAGCGAATCCAAACCCGTTTCTTACAGTGCTTCAGAAGTTGAAATTAGTGCTTCAATCCAGCCCTTTGTAACAAATCCAACTGTTAAGTTAGAATGGCAGTACTCAGAGTTAAATGATAATGTTAAAATCGAAATTTATTCCAATACCAATGAGAATAGTAATTTCGAGTTAGAGCACTCAGCTGATATTTCAGATAATTCAACAAGTTTTTCTCTGGATATTAATCAACCGGTTGAAACTGAATATTTTTATAAACTTGTCTATAATGAAATCCAATCTGACCACAAACCCATTCCTGCTACTATTTTCCATCCTTCCTTTGATATTTTAAACTCCTCCGTTTTTTCGGAGAATGAGGGTAAATTACATATAGCGCTTTCGCAAGATTCATCCCGTTTTGTTCAAGGTAATTTTTCTATAGATAATTATGAGGTTGAAATACTTTATGCCCCAAACAATGACACGTCTCGATTTTATCCTCTTCAGGAGATTAACGCGACCTTTATACCACCCTATGTAGTAGAGCCTATCAATAATCTTCAACAAGAGAATATGTATCTGTTTCGCTTAACGGGTAGCAGAGGTAACTACAAAACTATTCCAAGTAGTAAGTTGCTAAGCCACAAGCTTCATGTGACAAATACCTCTTCCTTTGATGCAGAAACAAACGAAATATATTTCCCCACCGGTTCTTTTAATAGTTCTAACTCCCATTTTATCTTTAGCTCAGATGGTAAAAGGCCAATTATAGTTGATGTTCAAAATACCAGAGCCTCCTCTCTACCCCAAGTTCAACTCAAAGATTTAACAAGTGACTTTGGAGATTATAAAGACGCCAAAGATGCAATAGTAACGTCAAGTTCTTCGGGATACATACTAGTTTGGGACCCGGATTCAAGAGAAATAGTTGAAACGATACCAAATTATAGAACTGAAGTTTCAAGTTCTGTTGTTTACCGTCCCGTAGATTTCGGTGTTATTTCAGAAGAAGAACTCCTAATAGCTTATGGAGATGTAGATTACCAGACAGGAAGAGTTAACAATTATTATGTAACCATCTGGAATAATAAAACTGAAACACACAATCTAATTTACCAAGTAAATGAAGAATCTATGCATTCTTATGGATTTAATGTGGCTTATTACGACAATACTATTTTGATATTCTACGCTTACGAATCATATAAAGTAAAACTTATCGCCATCAATAAGGATGATCTGTCAATACAAAATCAAAGCTCTTTTACGCAAGAAATTGATGCAGGGAGTGAATATCAAAATGTATATTTTTCAAACTTTGGTAAACGAGCCTTGCTATATACAGAAGACGAAGCAGTACAAGTCCAACTCAATAACCATGAAGTCATATCGTCATTTCGGGATGTACACTCCAGATTTGATTGGTGGGGTATTAAAGGTTTCGCTACTGCGAAAGATTATTCTCTGACTTGTTATGGGGGAGATTATTGGTATCATAGCTCACCATTTTATTCCCAAATAAAATGTTCTTCTAACCTTTTGCATGAAGCTAATATTTTAGAAATAGATGTAGAGGGTTCTCTCTTCGGACTTATACTTTCTGATGACGGAACAAAATTGGCTGCTGTTTTCCAGGGAAAAATTATAATCTATACTTTTGAAAAAGACTGGGTATTCACTTCCAGCCATTAGATGTAAACCTCTTTGTTATGAATAAATATTATGGGAATCTCCTTCTGATTTTGGTAGTACTCTTGCTTCCCTTTAATCAAGTCCTAGCACAGAGCAATTCAGGATGGCTAAAATTCAAGTTCAATACCGACTCAGCCTACGTGGTACCTGGAAACATTTTGTTTGACGCAATTAAACTAGCATCAGGTGACTCCCTTGAACTTGAAACCGGTGTTCGGCTTTTTTCCCTTCAAACCCACTTTGACAAAAGCGATAATCTTTATTTACAGGTATTCAAAGACTCTACAGTTACTTATTCACATACTTTTAAGGAGAGTAATTTTAGTCCCGCTACCCTAACCAAAAACGTAGCCGCAAGGCATTACTACGATGCTAATGTTATCGTTCTCACTGACGAGGATTCGGATATTTTTTACAATGATGAATATCAGGGAACTGGCTTTGCAAAATTCAACATAGGTGAGAACCTGGAAGAGCTTGAGATCAGAAATCCTGATTTTGGCCATAAGAAAAGACGCCTAAATGTACCTGAACCAAGACTCATTTATATTGAAGATCATCGTAGGCCAATTAAATCAGAATCCAGATTCTACTCCATAATTCCGGGTGCAAGTCAGCTATACAAGAAGCAGCACATCAAGGCTTTTCTCTTTGGGGCTTCTGCTGCAACTCTATTCACCTTCGCAGGAGTCAAATCTTTTGATTACCACTATGAACTGAATGTATTTCATGAGTATCAGGAAAGCTATGAAAATGCCACTTCTGAACAGGCAGCTCTCCGTTTTGGTGATCTGACCGAAAACCAACAAACCAAAGTCCAAAGATTAGACAATCAACGCAGAGGATTATTATTAGCAGGAATTCTGGTTTATGGATATAATATCTATGATGCTTTTACAAGCAAGCCTGCAGGTGGTTACAGGAATAAGGACAAAGATTTACAATTTTATTTATCACAGAAAGAGATAACTGGAAATGTAGGTACTGTTGGAACATTAAGATATAATTTCTAGCTATGAAGGAATATAAATTCTTACTTCTCTTTTTTATTTCCGGTACATTTTTGTTTAGCTGTAGTACCGGGCCGGAATTTGAGCGAGGTAATGTTTTTGATCCAGCAGCTGATATCCCAAATGCCAAATTCTTGGATATTGAAAATATTATAAGGGCAGAAATAGCATATAAAAGCTTTATAATCGTTGTCAATTCAGTAGTAATAGAGCAAGGTAGATCTCTCAAGTTGGTTAGTGATAAGGATGGATTATTTTATCAAAATGATACAATTACATCTGATACAATTAAAGTAGGCTACACAAAATTAAGCGGACATACTACACATACTATTTCTTTGTTAATCGGAGAGGTTAAGTACGATGAAATAAACAGAATTGTATCTAAACCATACAAAGTAACATTGAAAGCACTTAATCTGGATAAATTTCAGCCTGATTTAATCTGGGACAAGTATAAAGGAGACGATTTTAAAAGTTATAAGGTGAAGGTTCAAAGCTATAATCAAGACATAACCTTAAAAGAATTTTATGATATAAATGATACAGTGTTCACAAATTTTCGACCTACTATGCAGAAAAGTCAAAAATATTTTGTTGAATCGTACTCAAAAAAATATTCGACTAAAAGTGTCAGTAATAGTGTAGAGATCAGAAATAATATAATTGATGACCCAAATGTGTATTCTAAGCAACTAGTTTCCTTTAATGACGAAATTTATTTTCACTACATTAAAGCTAAAATTTTTAATGACATTGCTTATTTTTCAATCAATGCTCAAACTTCTACAAATCGAACTATCACTAAATCATTAGGAGAAAGTGTAACAGGTTCTAAAGGTTTTTTCTTAAAAACCATCAATACTCTAAAAATACCTGAACTTTATGCTTCATTTGATAATAATATATATCAATTAGATCCTGTAGATCTTACCCTAATTTCAGATAGAGGAATATTATCTACAAAGGTTAACGAAGGTACAATCTCACCTCATGATATGATATACCATAATGCATCATCGAACTATGTAGTAACTTTCAACGGTGGTAACAAGAGAGGTAAAGGTCCATATATCTTTGACAAAAATTTCAACCCAATAAATAGTTATTTACCTGATAATGATAGGTTTGCTACAAATCTACTGGGAATAAACAAAAACACCCTGTTTACTAATGATTCATTCTACCAATCAGGTAATTTACTATCATATTCTATTACACAAGATGGTAATTTAAGAATGGGTAATAGAAGAGACTTAGTTGGATTCAATATCTCTAATCACGCAATATCAGATAAACATAATAAACTTTTTATAGGTAGTAGTGGACAAATTTTTTCAGCAGATTTAGATATAAATAATTTGGGTTTTTTACCGGATATACATAGTGCTTATACGGACTTTTTAGTTAAAGAATCCAGTCCAGATACACTTTTTGCTAGCTCTTATGACGGTTTCTTATACAAAATTCATATCCCCTCTAATCAAATAGTATCTAAGCAACATTATGAGTACGAAATTAGAAATATTCTAGCTGAAAAAAATAATCTATTTTTGGTTCTTGAAAACTATGATAAGTTTATAATTTTTCCTGTTAAACCTTAAGTTTATGAAATTGTACTAGATATATCCTCCACCACATCCACCCCATCCGGCTTCCACCAAAGCGGCGGGCTTTGTGCCTTCGCCAATTCTTCGGTTTCCAATCCTGAGATTTCAGTTTCTGTGGTATAAACCGACTGTACCTTTGTGCCGAATTGGGCTTTTAATTCCCTGACTTTTGCCTCATCTCCCTTCACGCAGTTCACCGTAAAATCTGTTTCCGGAAGTTCATCGGTTTCCTGAATTAAAAAGTCTTCCAACCAAAGCTGATTGCGTTGGATGCCTTCATTGTAGGCAAACTGATATTTCAGTTCAGGCGCTGGTTTTTGCTGTTGTGGGTTATCTTTCCAGAACTTTTGAATGGCTGAGCTCAGTTCTTCTTTCACTTCATCTAACGTAAATGTAGCGACAACTACGGCCACCGAACGACATCCTTTTCCGCCGTACCGAAGCATTGATTCTACTAAATCATTTTTCACTTCTTCATTCCAGTCTTCCAGGTAGGCGATGGAAAACTTGGCAGTTCGAATCAGGTACTCAGCTTTTTCTTTAGCTGCACCCAGCTTTTTAACTTCCTGTTCTACCTGAGGAACGGAGGCTTCGGATCCTGCAAAAACTATGTGATCTGCATTCAGGTTTTGGAAATCGTGCAGATCTGTGGTGTACTGAATCTCCTGTTCTATACCTATTTGTTCAATTTCTCTAAGGAATGAACCGAGTAAATACGGATCTTTGCGGGAGAGCTTTCCATAATAATCAGCTCCGGAAAGGATCACTCCAAGTGCGGTTTGAAATCCCACCAGCGGCAAATTTCCCGCGTGAAGGCAGAGTACTTTTTTGCCTTTGGCGTTCTTTTGATCGGTTAATCCTGCCCTATTTGCCCATTTCTGGATTTCCCCGTTTTCTACATTCCCCCGTAATACAGACAGTTGGTGTTGAATGTCTTGCTTACTGAATAATCCTTCCGAGACGGTTTTCTCAATAGCTTCTTGGAGAGCCTGATTATTGGGTTCGAGCCAGTTTTTAAGAGTTTGGGTAATTTTGATCACAGATTTCGCTGATTTCACATATTTTACTGATGCGCGGATTGGGTTTTTTACTTTTTGAATAAGATATAGGTTTTATGCCAACCTTTTTTGTAATCCGAAGCATGTCTGGCTGAGAGAATAATCTGTGTAATCCGTAAAATCTGTGGTTCTAATCTTGGTCGATCAAAAAGTTGCAGCCGCGCAGATTTCGCGGATTCCATCGTCCCAGTACCTGGAATTTACCTCCTCCCACCTGCACGCCTTTGTCGCCGGTTAAGATGAAGGAGCAGGAATACAGGTTGGCCAGATCGATCACGCCAATGAGTCCTTCTTCGCCAGTTCTTACTTCTTCCATCGGATCTTTGGGATTGCGGGTACTGACTTCCATCCATGGCACGGTTCCAAACCAATAGCCTCCGGGATTGTAGGCTTGACTCAGTAATTCCGTCATTCCATACTCGGAGTGAATTTTGGACAAGGAAATGCCAAATCCTTTGGCCAGCCTGCGGTGCAATTCCTCACGGTTCATCTCGCGCCGGTATGTTTTCATTCCCCCGGTTTCCATGACCATAGAATCTGCTGGAAGTTGTACGTTCTTCATTTCCACCAGATCCAGCAATCCAAAAGCCGCTCCAAATACCATTAATTTCTTACCGGCATCGGTTACTTTTCTGATCTCATTTTCGTCCAGCGGCTTACCCAGTTCTAAAAATCGGCTCAACCCAGATTCTTCGCGACCAATAAGTGTGTTCAACATCCAGATCAAGGACGAATTTGGGTTTTCATTATAGCCCGGCGTATATGCCCAGATCACAAAATCATCCAGATCATAGAACTGCTGCATGCCTTCAATTATGGACCGTCGGTAGATCTCAGGATCTCTCAAATAATGTCTGCTTCGCTGCATGCCACTCGTTCCACTGCTTTGAAAGTATTCTAAATTTTGAATTTTGTATTTTGAATTTTCGAAATTAGTAAGCACTTCAGCATCTTTAAACGCCTGAATGGGAAGCAGCGGGATTTCGGAGATAGATTGAGGTCTATGGATCTCTAAAGCATCACAAAAGCGTTCGTAGACGGGGTTGTTGGATCTCTGAAATTCAAAGACCCGGAGGCACTTATACTCGAAAGAAACGGTGGCATCAAAGATCAGGTCCGAAGACATCATGGCGAAAATATGATTTTATACAGAGCATTATCAGCCAGTATGAATATAGCTGAACGTTGAACCGCAACATCTTTTGCATCTATTGAGATTCCAAATTCTACGCTTTTCTGATCACCATTTTCGAACTCCATTCGGTTATCAAAGATCATCCAAAGTCCTTCTTCCGATACGGCAACTGACTGAACATCTTCTGCAGGGATAAATCCATTGTAACTCCCGTTTAGCAAAAGCTTGTGGAGGGTATTCGTTTCATGTTCAAAAGCTATTAACTGCGTCGAACTCACTAACAGGTCATCTATCTTATCGATCTCAGATGGAATCCGGAATTCATCGAGCAAATTATAATCCAGGTCAAAATGAAATACCCGCTCCTGATCTTCATCCACCAAATAAACCTCTCCAAAATTATTTACTGCGATCTCCGTGGGTTGATATCGGTCTGTTGAACCAAATGAATTTCGGGCTGTCAAACTGCTCAGAAACTGTCCCCGCCGGTCAAAAACCTGAACTCGCCGGTTGTTGTAGTCGGTGACAAAGATCTTGAGTCCGTTGGTAGCGTCCACATCCACGGGCTTGCTGAACTGATAATTACCAGAGCCTCTGCCGCCAATAGTATCCAAAAGCTTTCCGGAATGATCGAGTTTGAGCAGACGATGTTTTCCTTGCTCTACAACGTAAATATGATTTTGAGTTATGGAAATGGACGTAGCATTATCCAAACCGGAATAGATCTTTTGGAGTGGTTGGGCGGAGGGCGAAGTTGAAAATAAGAGCAGTAATAAAAAGCAAAAGGCCCCAGGCAGCGCCTTTTTCGTTCCAACGCGGAGCGTGTGAAACGAGGTAGTGATGAGCGAGAACATCCAACATCGAACACTCAACATCGAACAAAGAACGGCACTCACTCCTATCACTCTGCGTGGGAGCGGAGATGTCCGGCTATTCGATATTCTGTATTCAGTGTTCAAGATTCAATACCCAAATCCCTTCTGCCTTGGACGTTCGGTGTTGGTTGTTCGATGTTCTAATGTTCTAAACCTTTGGCTCCAATATCGGAGCGGTAGTAGGCTTTGTCGAAATGGATTTTTTTGACTTGTGCGTAGGTGTTCTGAATGGCTGATCCCAGATCGCTACCCGACCCAACAATATTCAACACACGTCCGCCATTGGTGAGAATTTTTCCGTTTTCTTCTCTCGTTCCGGCATGAAAAACGATGGCATTTTCAACTTCTTCAATTCCTGTGATCTCCTTCCCTTTTTCATAGGATTCCGGATAACCGCCTGAAGCAAGAACCACCGTACAGCGCACTTCGTCATCGAACTGAATATCGGTTTCTCCAAGTTTGCCTTCCGTGCATGCAGCTATGACCTCCAGTACATCAGATTTCATCCTCGGTAATATCACCTGACATTCAGGATCTCCAAACCGGCAGTTATATTCGACTACTTTTGGGCCTTCTGCAGTGATCATCAACCCGCAATACAAAATGCCGGAATACGGATTTCCTTCTTCTTTCATTCCTGAAATAGTTGGAGCAATGATCTCGTCTTCTACTTGCTTCAGGATCTCATCCGTTACGACCGGGGCAGGTGAGTAAGCGCCCATTCCTCCGGTGTTGAGTCCGGTATCGCCTTCTCCGATGCGCTTGTGATCCTGGGCATTACCGATCACCTTCCAGGATTCCCCGTCTGAGATCGCAAATACGGAGGCTTCTTCGCCTACCATAAACTCTTCGATCACCAACCGGCTCGCGGCTTCTTTAAGGGAATCACTGTTTTTGAGTTCATCGAGAACTTCCATGGCCTCAGCTTCAGATTCCGGAATAAAAACCCCTTTTCCTCCTGCTAATCCGTCGGCTTTTAACACCACCGGGTATTGGTTTTGCTCTTTGATATAAGAGGCAGCATCATCAAAATTATCCTGATCAAAAACGCGGTAAGCTGCTGTTGGAATCTGTTGTCGTTCCATGAATTCTTTCGCGAATTCCTTACTACCTTCCAGCATGGCTGCTTGCAGTTTGGGGCCAAAAACAAGATGTCCTTTTGTTTCCAGGAAATTGGCAATACCATCCACCAGCGGCTGTTCAGGCCCTACAACAGTGAGGTTGATGTGCTTTTCCTGAATGAAATCCCAAACGGCTTCAAAATCGGAAGAATCGAGTTCTACATTTTCGCCACATTCCGATGTGCCGGGATTACCGGGCGCAATGTACAATTTTCCCAGCTTTGGAGATCTGGAAATAGCCCAGGCCAAGGCATGTTCACGTCCACCGCTGCCGATCAGAAGCACATTGTAATTCATATCAGGCGAGGTCTTCGGCGATAGTTATGATCTCAGAAAAGCTATCCGCATCCAGAGAAGCGCCGCCTATGAGTCCGCCATCCACATCAGGCTGACTAAGCAGTTCTTCTGCATTGCCGGGCTTCATACTTCCACCGTACAAAATATTGATCTGCTCTGCGATCTCTTCAGAATAGATATCTGCCAAAACTGTTCGAATGTATTCGTGCATAACCTGAGCCTGTTCCGGAGTTGCCGTTTCACCGGTTCCGATAGCCCAAATGGGTTCGTAGGCAATCACAACATCCAGAGCATCTGTATCAGAAACACCGTGCAAAGCTGCTTTGATCTGATTTTTAACCAGTTCAAAGTGTTCGTCTTTTTTACGCTGATCCAGGCTCTCCCCTACACAAACGATGGGCGCTAATTTATGCTCAATGGCTTTGTGAACGCGCTTGTTCACGGTGGTATCGGTTTCACCAAAATACTGTCGTCGTTCGGAGTGACCAATGATCACATAATTACACCCACTTTCGGTCAGCATGCTTCCGCTGATCTCGCCGGTGTAGGCTCCATTCTCTTCAAAATGAAGATTCTGACCGCCCACCTGAATATCTGTGTCGTACAAATACTTTACTGCCATCCCGATGGATACAAATGGTGGACAAACCAGCACATCCACATCGTCGCTGATCTCGGCTTTCTTCTCCGTCAGCCCTTCTAAAAGTTCGGCGGCATCATATGGACCGCAATTCATTTTCCAGTTACCGGCTATTAAAAATCTACGCATGATCGAGTGAGTTTAACTTGGTGATTTTTGGTTTTGAAAAGCTTGGTTCAAGCCCTGTATTACGTCCTGAAATTCCTGACCTTCATACTTCCGGATCAGAACTCCGTTTTCGTCAATAAGCAAACGAGTTGGCACTTGAACTACATTAAATTTCTGGATGACATCAGGCACATTGAATGAACCAATTTGAGCTATATCCCAAACCTGACGTCGTTCTTCGAAAAATCCTTCTACCGTAAGTTCACTTTCATCCAGCGGAATAGTGAATATCTTAAGTCCATAATTTTTGTAGATCTCATGGATGATCACCGTACGATCATAATCGTTCAGATATTGCCGATTGGCAAGAGGTGAAATTTCAAGAATATAGGTCGTTCCTTCAAGGGCTTCGTTAGTCACAGTATCACCGGTAGTGGTGAGGAATGAAAAATCAGGAGCCTGAACGCCCGGGGCCAGGTAATTCAGATCATACCTAATACGGCGGGCCCATTTTTTGGAGGAAGGGTTGTCATTAAATTCCTGCTCATAATCAGCCAGCAGATCTTTGGCATCCCGAACTCTGGAGCTGTCAAAATAAAACTGGATCTTGCGGCGGTCTATAATTTCCTTCACCCTTTCATCTTGGGATATACTCTTCAAAGAATCCAGATAGTTGGAACCGGCCTCAAAGCCTTTCATATCAGAAATGTACGGATGTGCATAGCTCAGTGCCATATTCATCACGTTATCTCTGGGCAGTGCCTCATCTATCCGCTCCAGCATCTTCTCTGCATTCCATGTACTAAGCAGGCGAATGGATTTCTCAGCGGCAAAATCAGCTGCAATGGTATTAGGTGCTTTTTCATAGACATCCCAATAAAACTGAGACCATTTTGGAACTTCTGAAACATACTGAGAATCGCTTACGACCCCCTGACGTGCAAAAGCATTGATTCGCTGAAAATTACGGTCAACCCGTAAATAGGTTTTCATAGATTCATGCTCTTTTGAATCAAGCGTCAGTGTTTCCTCAATGTTCGGGATCTCGGCGCTTATAGAGAGCGTGTCGTTATCGGCTAAAATAGCTCCGAAATTCCCCAGATTTTCTCCCTTCCGGTTTATGATCACCGTATAGTATTTTTTCTGAGGAAATTTAACTTTGCCGGAAAATTCCCCCGCCTCATCTGTCTCGGTATGAAATAAGGTGTCGGCGGCAGTTCCAGCAGAGTCGTTATTGACGATGGTTAAGTAAGTGCCGGCATAATCCTGTTCTGTATTAAGGGAATCAGATACTGTGATAGACCCTTTAACGATGGTTTCCAGACTGTTTGGGCCATTTGTACAAGCCGTAAACAAAAGGACAAATAGAGCAATTATAGATAGCGAAGTGTATTTCATATAAACCTGGTGACCGTTTTATCAGTCGTTCAATTTTTTAGTGATTAGATCTTTGACCAATTTTGGATTGGCTTTACCCTGACTGGCCTTCATAGCCTGGCCAATAAAAAATCCGATCAGTTGTTTCTTGCCGTCTTTATAACGTGCAACTTCATCCGGATTGTCTTCGATTATTTGTTCTACAATGGGCTCGAGGAATCCGGAATCCGAAACCTGTATCAAATTCATCTCCTTGGCGAGTGCTTCGGGCTCTTTGTCTTCCTTCAACATCGCGTTGAAGATATCTTGCATAGCAGAAGAGTTGATCTTGTCATCTTCCTTCAGTTTAACCAGATCAGACACTCTTTCGGCTGAAATTGGAAATTCTCGAATGTCGATGCTTTGCTCATTCAAAACACGAAGAACTTCACTTAAAACAATATTGGAAGCCGATTTCGGATTTCCAATATGCGCCACCACTTCTTCGTAATAATCAGCCAGGTAGCGACTTTCGGTGATGGTGACCGCATCGTCTTCACTCATTCCCAACTCTTCCATAAACCGCTTGCGACGTACATCAGCCAGCTCGGGAAGTTCCTCGCGGATCTCATTCAGCATTTCATCCGTCACAATGATCGGCGGCAGATCAGGCTCCGGGAAATAGCGATAATCATGCGCCTCTTCTTTGGAACGCATTGCACGCGTTTGTTCTTTGGTGGTGTCCCATAGCCGGGTTTGTTGCACCACTTCTCCGCCCTCTTCAATAAGCTCGATCTGGCGATAAATTTCATAATGAATAGCTCGCTCCACATTGCGGAAAGAGTTCATGTTTTTGAGCTCGGTACGGGTCCCAAATTTTTCTCTTCCCCTGGGACGAACCGACACATTTGCATCACAACGCAAACTTCCTTCCTCCATATTACCATCACAGATCTCCAGATACTGTACGATCTGTTTGATCTTGGAGAGGTACGCGTAGGCCTCCTGAGGCGTTCGAAGGTCCGGCTCCGATACAATTTCGATAAGCGGCGTTCCGGCCCGGTTCAGATCCACCAGCGTATTGTATGGATCCTGATCGTGAATAGACTTTCCGGCATCCTCCTCCATATGAATACGGGTGAGGCCGATGCGTTTGTCGTATTCCTCCAAACTGATATCCACAAAACCATCAAAACAAATGGGCGTATCGAACTGTGAGATCTGGTAGCCTTTGGGGAGATCGGGATAGAAATAATTCTTCCGGGCAAAAATAGATTTTTCGGCTACGTCACAATTGGTCGCCAGTCCCATCTTGATGATATAGCGAACCAGGTTTTCGTTTATCACCGGCAGTGTTCCGGGATGTCCCAGGCAAAGTGGCGTAACCTGCGAATTTGGGGATCCACCATATTCAATTGTTACCGGGGCAAAGGCTTTACTTTTAGTCAAAAGCTGGGCGTGAACCTCGAGGCCGATCACCGCCTCGTACTTCTCGTGGGCAATAGTGCTCATTAAGCTATTTTTCTGTCAGATTTTTTTTTAGTGCTTAAAGATATCAAAGTTGAGTGACAGTTTGGAATGTTTATTTGGGATAGGCTCAAGGTTTTAGGTGCGAGGTGCAAGGTGTTAGGTTGGTACTTCAGTTCGCAACCATAACACCATAACACCATAACACCATAACACCATAACACCAT
>CERJ01008768.1_pt1 | contig 20410 bp, 25 predicted proteins | sample 530781 | NCBI WGS metagenome assembly CERJ01 (sample SAMEA2620967, study PRJEB7988) | marine metagenome | biome: marine biome (ENVO:00000447); feature: deep chlorophyll maximum layer (ENVO:xxxxxxxx); material: "saline water (ENVO:00002010), including plankton (ENVO:xxxxxxxx)" | depth 30 m
TGTTGCTCCTGTTGCTCCTGTGTCACCTCCTATTCCTTGAGAACCTTGATTACCTGTCGCTCCTGTATCACCCGTATCACCTTGTGCTCCTGTTAAGCCCGTTAAACCTTTATCCCCTGTTGCACCTGTTAATCCTGTGTCCCCTGTAAGACCTTTATCCCCTGTGACTCCTGTGGGATTAGTCGCGTTCCAAGTGATACTGACAGGTGAAGTTCCTGCATTAGTCGTTAATGTCATATTGTTTCCTGCAACAAACTCTATTGGTTGCTGATTTACAGGAATTAAAGTAGTTTGTCCAGAAACCGAAATCTCATACCAAAAAGAGTTCATACCTACTGTGACTGAACCACCACCATCGTTGGTGACAGTAAAACCATCAGTAATATCAAAAGACATAGTATTGACATTATTTACTGTTAAAGAGTTATCTGAAAGTTTAACGGTGATATTGGCTGAACCACCACCACCTGTGGCGATAGTCACTTCTCCATTACCATTATCGGTTAAAGTTCCGTTTGAAACATTGATGTGACGGACATTAGAAACATCCGTAGCCAAGTCTATCGTGCTTACACGCAACAAACCTGAACCTCTGTCTGTTCCTGTTAGTGGATATGTCATGGAAATACCTCGATAGATTACTCTATCTTATAGGGAACAGTCGGACTATAAGAAACCTCTCGTTCAGCACAAAGACTTAAAAAATCAAGCGGGCATAGTAATATCTGTGTGGTCGGTATCGGAAGAAGCAACATATTGTTCAGTCCAACCTGTGAAAATACCATCAACAGCGTTTCCTGCGCCAGAGAAATCATAAGCACCACCGCTATTATTTACTACACGGAAAATAATAGATTCTTTAACAACTAAGGGGTTTTCAAACTCAAATAATTGATTATAAGGTGATGAGGGGGAAAGTTGAAAATCATCCCACGCTAAAGCGATTTGACCATCTATTAGAATCTGATAAGTTATACCTGCAACTCCATTAAGTTCAGCATGGCCGAACTTCTTGATGCGCCAGAACTCTAAGTTAGGTCTTCCAGCCACCGCTACACTCGCTCCTGTCTGAGATGCCCCAGAATCAGTAAGATAAACAGCGAAAATATCTGCGGTTGAACCATCGGCTACTGTTCCTACGGATAACTTCTGCCTTTCGATAATATTAGCAGAATCAGCCTTTGGATAGAGATGCCAGGGTGTTATTAGATTGTTATATCGCATTAAAGCAGACCTGTCTCCGAATCGAGAACGAACAGGTCGTTGTTGAACGGGACTCGTTAAACCTTCACGATGAGCAGAAGTGGCCACATGAGTAGTAGTCGAATAACTGCTCGGAGGTGGTGGATTTGCATCAACCGCATCTCCCGCCATGCTATAAGGGATTTGAAAACCCTTTTTACGGTAAGGTTGCTTAAGGTTGCGTTGTCCTCTTATTGGTTCGCCCATTTCTTTTCACCTTCTTTCGCTCAAGCGGAGCAACCACCTTAGCGAGAGCGTGGGAAGTCGCTGTCCGTATATGTTCCCGCAACCTTTTGGAGAGCCAACTCGCTTATCATGTTAATGATAAGGGTTCGACCATTGTTTGCACCAGCCGCCAACGCATTCACACAAGTCACGGTGACTGACATTGGATATTGATACAATACCAAAATTGGGGAGGGTAAAGTTAGCATTTTACTTTCTGAAAGTAAAGCAGGAGTTAAGGAGAAAGTTTGAGAAGGAACATTGTTAGCACCCACAGTAATTCTAACATCGAACTCAATGTCAGTAGCCGTAGCCGCAATACCTGTCCCTAATTCATCTAAGAGAGCGACTTGAAGTGCATAGACTCTAACTTCTTCGTTGTTTGCTTGTGAAGTAGTAATGTTAGTCACACTTGTTGTTCCTGCGGTTGTTGATGGTGCGAATGCTGCATTCACACGATATATCTCTGGCTGGGGGTCTTGATTTGCCATTTTGTCATCTCCTATTCTATCTTTAATTGGTTGCCCTACTATTTATGCTTGTGCTTCTGGGGTTTATTACCTAATCATAATCTGACAGGGCGACTATAAGAATGTATGCTTGATTTTACTATTTAATCAAATAAATCTGTGTCATCTTCTTTATCTAAAGGTTGCAGAGAGGCCATAGGCTCTTTTACATCCAAATGTGCTCGGATGACTCCCCAAAGTTTAGGTGCTACTTCCTTAATTTCTTCATCTAAATCACGACCTTCTTTCTGGGCTTCTAACTCAAAATATTCTTGAAACTTGGAAAACATATTAACAGTCTTGTAAAAAGAAGGGGTAAAAACCTTTTTATACGCTTTACCAATGTTATTGGCTGACCGTTGAGCCAAAACAGCCAAAACGACAGCCCCCAAATTAGTAGCAGTAATAAAACCTAACAATTGCCATATCCACCATTCCGTAGGTGATATAGCCAATGCAACACTTTGCAGAACTATTTCAATACCCAAAACAATTAAAATTAAAGTCCGAGCCGAAATTATGGTAGGGTCGGAAAATCTTTCCCAATCTATTTCATTATCCATTAAAGTTCCCCCATAGGATTCCGACTCACTTCGATGAGCCATCGCCCCTCAACTTCAACTTTACGGGCGTAAGAATAACCATGTTGATTTAACACGCCAAGAGTTTTCTTTAACCACCCTCGACCCTTATCACAGTAAAATCTATCTTCACGGAAGATACCTTGATTGCTTTCCAAGACAAACTGCTCTAAAGAAACTAAGCGTAGCCCCCCAACACGCTCCCAATGGAAAACAGGAGTTTCTAAACCACTTAAATCGGCTTCACCTACAAGAGAACCTGCAATCAAAGCATCTCGTTCCATCCTCAATCTCTCTTCTATTATTTCAAAATCCCTACTAAACTGTTTCGTCCAAAAATCAGGGTCAGCCTTAAACTCTTCATCTCCGATAGCCAAACGTGAGGATTCGTAAAAACGATATTCCTGAGCGACTAAATCCGCCGCCGCCCTTTCTGTTGCCGTTTCAGCAACTATCTTAACATCCTCGCTAGGGAGCACATCTAAAGGTTCGTCATCAGCATCCACTATCATGTTAAAACTCACTCTTATTCCGCACCCTTTACTCTTAAACCTACCCCTTCGGGTAATCAGTTTATGTCGTTGAGTTGATTATTCAGGTTTTTGTAAGAACGGTAAGTGTTGAAAAGAGACAGGGAGAACCCAATAGTGATGCCTAAGAAAGAGAGGGCTTCAATAGTAAAACGGGTTTTAATCGCTTTGGCTTTCTCGGAATTGTGATTAGATATAGCCTTTTTCTCACTTGCTCTCAAATCATCCATTTTACATCACCATTACTCATCTTTGGAATACATCATTCCTGCGATTAAAGCAATAGCCCCAACTGTGGCGATAACGCGAGTAGGTGCTCGCCCACTTGCTTTAAAGTCTGGAACTTGCATGGCTCTCTTAAGGTAATCCATAAGACCTGTTCCACTTTCGTCTTCCTCTGCCTTGTATTTATCAGGCATAGGTTGTTTTCGGAGTCCGAAAGCGTCATAATACCAGGGAACAGTTGTAGTAGCCGCCCTAATACGAGCCTGTGCTCCAGGTAAAGTTAGTAGTCGAGTAATCCATTGTGGGTCTGCACCCGATGAAAGTCTCCACTTACCCGCTACGTTAGAAATAGCCCCTTTATCTTGCAGAGTGTAGGGCATTCCTTGTGGGTAGGGAGAGTAAGCGTTGCCGCTAGAATCTAAGGCGGTTAAGTAAGTCTTTCCTGTCTTGTCGTCAAAACCAATCGGCTGACCTTTAGAAGTGTAAGCAATTACTTCGTGTCCATCTTTATCGTAGCAACGGCGAGTGTATAAGTCACCAGGGTCGCAAGTTATCCCATAGCCTGAAGTCATCGTAATCAATTTTAATTGTTAGTCCGACTATTTCAAGTCTTACATTTGGTTTTCGCAGAACCATTCATTCAAACCTGCTATTTCATAGCCTAAGTGAGCGAGGAAACCTACTAAAAATGTTCCAATAAAAGGCCACGCTTTATTTTCTTCTAATTTTTCACTAGGTATGAACATTAACGCCGTTCCAATACCTAAAGTTGTCATTCCTACTACTACGCTTTCCATTATTATTCCTTTTCTCATTTAATCACCATTATTTTTGATTTCTCAGCATTATATCTAGTTGAGTTTTAATTTCGCCAAGTTGAATCTTAACATCTTGCATATCTTCTTTGGCTTTAGTATGATGTGCTCCGAACTCATTTTTAACCTCGTAAAGAGAAAACACCATAAATCGGTAAAGAGCGTAAATAGCACCTAAGAGTAAAACCAATGGAAGGCCGTAATCCTCAACAAGAGATAGTGCGGATAAAGCGTCAGCCATTATAAATCACCTCTTCTTCCTTGAGTTTTTAGGAACAGGGTCAAAAATATGGTCGTCTAATTCTGAGGGGTGACTTCCTTTCTGCATTTCACGCAAGAAAGCAATAGAATCTTCAGCCTCTAAAGCCAACTTAAGTTTCTCTAGTTCCATAGTGTGTCGGCGTTCTTCTCCATCTAACCGAATACTGTGGGTCAATCGTGCAGGGATAACATCAACTTCCTTCATCTGCTCTGTTTTCCATAATTCCAACATAGAAGTGACTATCAAAGTGGCTAAAGTGCCGATGATAGCCAATAAAGCAACAAATCCATCTAACATAGGCATAACCATTTCAGGTGCGCTGATACCCATGAAAATAATGGTCATAGCCGATAAAAGCCAGCACCAAACAATAGGGATTCCAACATATCGCATCATACTGTCGTTAAACGATGGGACTTTACGGCTTCCACTACCTCTTACCTTTAAACTACCCTGTTGGGCTTTCTTGGGTTTCTTAGACAAGTCCATGTATTTAAGTTGGTAATACGACTATTTCAAGTCTTGTTCCCGTTTTTAGTTTCTTCATCCACTAGATTTTGAATACGGATTTTGTCGTCCAAGTCTTTTTCTAATTTCTTAGCCTCTTGGTCTTCGGCTACTTCATCATTGTAAGGTGCGTCATCTAACGGACTTTCTTCTCTGTGGAAATCCATTTCTTTAAGTATTTCCTCTCTATTGTTGTAATCGTCAAAGAACTCCTGCCTTACTGCTCTCTTTTGTGGGCGACTTGCACCGTAAAACTCGGCTAACTTCTCGCGCTTCTCATTTTCTTCAGTTTGAGAGGTAGCCCACTCGCGGAAGAAATCAGCGTCTAAGTCTAATCCTTGTTTCAACACATCTTGTTTATACCACTCTAAGTTCGTGATAGTGACTCTAACACCTAACTGTTGAAGTTTCTTGGCTATTAAAGCGTCAATACCATCATAAAGCATATACTCAAAGTAGGCTTCGGCTTTATTATTCGTTATAGGGGTCACAGTAGCCACATTAGTTATGTTTCCTGAAGTCGGGGAACTGAAGAATAAACCATTGATACGAGAATTGACAATGAAGAAACGGTCTGTTTCACTATTAGGAATGTAATAGGATTTAAGGAATGAAGCCGTGTTCTGAGGTAATTCACCATTATCTTGAACATCGCTGTTAAAGGTTGTCGCCCCTCGACTCATTGAAAGCAAGAAACCTGTTCCTGCTGGCCCCGATAAAGGGAATATAGCCCCATCATCAACCATACCACCTGAGATAACCTTTGTTTTTCGATTCGCTAATCCAATACAAGAGTAAGCGGATTTATTTGCCGCAGAAGTATAGCCATTAGGGAGATTGGCTTGTAAAGATGCCGCCAGCCAATTTATTTCAGGAAACTTAACATCTGTTGTCCCACTATTACTTATGGTGTTGTCATAAACAGTCGGTGTGGCTGTTGGCCCTGTTTCGATAGGTGCATCTGAAATAAGAAGGGAGGGGCCGTTATCCGAAGTTCCCATGATAACATACAAATCTTCCCCATCAGTCGTGACTCGTTCAATAGAGATTACTGAGTTTAAGTAATCAGTTGTTAAACCCCCTTTAACAGTTCCAATGTAATCAGGCCAAAAACCACTCGCACCTAAGCCTATTGCTAATCCTTCCCATCTGTCTCCTCCACCCCACGCATTAGAGAAATCAGGTTGATAGACACCAAATAAACCTGTTCCACTCGCAGGAGAGTTATTAGCATTACTACTCCCTCCAAATAAAACTATGGTATTAGTCGCACTTTCACCTCCTCCTACTGCGTTCTCTTGAATCGCAAGTGTTCTAAGGATAGAGGGTGCATCTCTGGTGACACCCACCCCATTTCCATATTTAATACCGAACTTATAGGGGGTAAGAGGGGCGAAGCCATCCAAATCCGATTCCACCATCATACCGAATGAGCCTACTGCTCCATCTGCTGACACACTCCCGCACATTACCACATTGTCGTTTTGCTCAGAATAGACTATATCACTCAATAACATAGGGTTGAATCCCGTAATTACTGAATTGGGTAAAGCCGTCCAAGACCATGATGGCCTTGCACCAGCATTGACAGAACTTTCGTAATTGACAGTTCCATCAGTTCTAATACTAACGAACAAAGGAGTCATATTACTATTAGGAGAAACATTGGCTTGGTAAGTTCCAGGTGTTCGCATTTGAGCCAAATCTGTATTAGCGTGACCTACCGCCAACCATGTGTCATTGAGAAAGTTAGTGGATTTTTCAAACGGTAAGGTAATTATGGAAACTAAAGCAGATTGTTCGGTATTGGGTGATTGTAAAGTAATATCCACAGTATCATACTGTGCTAAGAGATTCCAAGTAGTAGTCGCAGGAGTAGTAGCCCCTGCTGTTGCTATCGCCACTAAAGGTATGGCTTGTGTAGCAATAGTATCTCCACCTGTATTAGTAGCAGTTCCATCTGTTTGATAGTTTCCGACAAAACACGCCATACCGCTATTTTCATCGTAAGCCATGTCCTGAAAATTAACTGTTCCGTCCGTGTAATCGGAAATCTGAGCACGACAAGCCGCTTCCAAACTCTCTGTGGGATATGTGCCGAAAGTGCTTATATCAGTTATCTTTTTGAAAATGGCCGCATTTGTCATAATTTCACACTCCATCAACTTATAGTAAGAGCCACATATTCATCGGCAATAAAATTATCTGGAACTCCTACAATAGAGTTCCCCATGTAATAAGTCACATCGTAATTAGTGCTTTCGTCTAAATAAACTCTAGGAAAGGAATTATAGGAACGCTGATTTTGAACAGAAATAGGGTATGGAGATGCTGTGCCTGTCAAACCCTCACTCCAAGTTCCGTCAGGCTGGTTAAAGAAAAAGGTATTTTCGATGAGTAAGTTTAAAGCCCCTCTAGGTGTCCATGCTGAAGCAGAGTTATTGAAACCTGGTGTTGAACCCATAGCCTCGACTGTGATAAACTGATTGATAGAAGTGCTGGCTCGCGGATAATTCTTATCCTTTGTGCTTCCAACATCGTTAGATGTGAATATACTCTTAGGCTTATTAGCAAACTCCTCTAAAGCCGAAACGGAATCCGAGCCATCATCGGCGATAAGAAAAACATAAACTTGTCGCCTCACACCCATTATAACACCAATAAAAGTAAACAGAACAACATTTTAAATCTATGGGCTGTCCCTGTTATTTAATTGACTAGCAAACCAAGCCGCTAAAATACCAATACCTGCAATTCCCGCCACAGTTTTCGCATCCATCTGACCATCTTCTGCCTTGACCTCTGAAGATTTAATCGCACCTGCTGACAAGTAAGCGGCTTCAAAATGCTCAAAATGTTCTAAAGGTATTTTGGTGCGTTCCCAATTGGCTCGGAGATACTTAGGATATTCATCACCGACACTATTGAACATACTTTTACCCATAAAATCTCCAACCTTTTTAGCCTTCTCAATATCATCTTGTTGATTAATTCGTCTAATAGGTGCAGGTTTCGGTTCAGTTTCAACCATCCTTCTGTCCACAAAAGGCTCTCTCCTCTGAGGAACAAAAGGCCGAGTTCTTCTCAATCTTAAAGGCTTTATTGGTCTTTCAGATTCAACTCGTCCTGTTTCTTCTTCCTGTTCTTCCAACCCGTTTGTCCCATCATAATAAGTTTGAGGGGCTTCATAAGTTTCAGGAACAATAGGTGTGTCAAAAGATTCAATATCCGCAGGAGATAAGGGTTGAGGAACATCCACAGGTTCTTCAACCACAGGAACTTCCACGACAGGTTCTTCAACCACAGGAACTTCCACAACAGGTTCTTCAACCACAGGAACTTCCACGACAGGTTCTTCAACCACAGGAACGTCCACGACAGGTTCTTCCACCACAGGTTCTTGTGAAGATAACTCCACGCCCTTTTCAAACACAGTAATTGAATCAACCTCCTCGTTAGGGGTCTTATTTAGGTATGAAGCAGGGATTTCATCAGGTTTTAATATTTTACACCAAGTTTTCCCATTTTCACAAACACCCTTACCTTGATAACGAATAGAACCTTTAACAGTCATTTCTATTACTTCATCAATTTTAACTTGAGGGTGTCTGGTTTTGCACCCTAAACAATAGACATTCGATAATATACTCATAGGAACACCTACTGAAATTAGCGTCTAATGCTACTTAAAGTCACTTATAGTGCGTGACTTAGTATCTTATTTGAGAAAAAGGGTCTTGTCCGTGTGCGCGAGTAGTAAAAGCGTTATTGCTGTTAGTGATGGAACTACCCATAGTGTTGTGGAAAGCGTTTAACACTCCACCCCCTACATCAAAGAAGTTTCTCCTTTCGTGTGTGCGGGCTTCTTCTTTTTCTTCCTCTTGTTCGTGTTCCATCATGTCTAAGACCTGTTCCATCTGCATTCTTTCCATAGCGAATGATTCTGACATAGCCTGAACATCAGAATTACGACTTAAACGACCTAAAGCAAAAGAACCCATAACCAGAGATGACATTTTTAATCCAGACTTAGTGCTTGCTTGGAGCACATCATCTTTAACTGAGAACCCTGCGAGGGCGGAAGTGGCTGAAAGGCATAGGAGTCCTAATGTAAAAGGGTCGTTTCGGATAATGTTTAAAGAGTCTTGGAATGGTATCTGCATTTTGCTCTCCATTTTAACTTCTTCACCATCATTGGACTCGGCTGAGAAGGACTCTGCCTTCCATAATCCTTGTTCTGCGCCTTTTTCCATGAATCTCCTACGCATAGCGATACCTCAAACAGAGTATGTCGTCAGACTATAAGAAGGCTTGGCTTCTATTGAACGCCAATAGCCGAACCAGAATAGTTAGAGCCAAAGGAAGAAACGGTGTATTTCAAAGCCGCATCTGTGAACTTTCCTTCCCAGAGAGTAGTGTCCATATTAGGGTCATGGACATTAGCCATTGGGACAGGGCTTTGTGATATAGCCGTGTTTGGATTAGTTGCTATGTTTTGACCTACTGCACGACCTCTATTGGTCATTTTTAAATTACCATCTCTTTCGGTGCGGATTTGTCCTGTGGTTCTTCCACTTGAAACTTCTTCTAAGGGTCTAGGGCGGAAAACTAATTCAGCCGCTTTAGTGTCGCTGACAGAACTCATCAGTTTAGAAGCCATATCTGATAGTTGAGTTTTAAAGATTAAACCTAGTGCTACTCCACCAAATATAGTCCATTTGTGTTCGTCTAAGAAAGAAATAGCATCATTCACGGATAGACCTCGACTTAATTATACTGAAGGACTATAAGAAGGCTTGGCTTCGGAGATATTATTTTAAAGAATATTCATTCCTGTTAAAAGTGTTAATCCGACACCTGCGATTATTAACAATCCTTTACGAAGTATGCCTAGTTCTTTCTCTATGTGAGAAAGATGATTAGTTTCAATTACTTCAACTCTTTTATCTATGTCATTAACAGTTGATACAAGCCATGTGACTTTACCATCTGTATCTCTTTGTAAAACATCGTCTAAGTCACCACTCATAGCAATCCTCAAGCAGATGTGTGACCACGACTATATTAGCGTTGTCATTAGTAAGCAGAAAAACTTAAAAGTCAAAGCCTTTTGTCAAGTGAATCTCATTCTGAAAAATCTTCCAATACAGATGTTTTAATTCTCAGTAATATGATGTTTCTAAACTTTCTTCTTGTGAGTAAAGGGTATTTGCCTTGTGGCGAGATTCAAACACAATGGAAAAAGATTTAGTCATATTGGTATCATTTAGTATAATTGATTTATTGGGTTTTCGTTCTTGAACTGCTAACGAAAATGCGGTTGTGACTAATTCTCTTAACCACGCACCTGAAAAGTTATCAGTCTTTTTAGCCCATTTTTTCCAATCAATGTTTTTAGTGGTAAACGGTTCGGCGTATTTTAAGAGTATCTTTTCCCTACCTTCCAGATTAGGCATAGGGAACTCTATCCGACTGTCGAATCTTCCTGGTCTATCTCTTAAAGCAATATCTAGGGCTTGCGGGTAATTTGTTGAACCTAATGTTATTACTCCGTTGTTGGACTCCACGCTGTTTAAAGAAGATAAAAGTTGAGACACATAGATGTTTCTGTCTTGATGACTTTCTGCTTGTCCTAAAGTGTCAATGTCTTCTATTATTACAATAGTAGGACTTAACCTGCGAGCCAATTCATAACATTCATTAATTGCACCAGGCTGGGACAAGGTTTCAGCAGGAGCGTAAATCCGAGTGATGTCAGGAAACTCGTTTAAGATACATTCCATTGTTAGTGTCTTCCCTGTTCCTGGTGGGCCTACAAGCAGAACTCCTCTCGATGTAGGCAGATTATGTTCACCATATAATTCTATATTTTTAACAAAATTAACAATGTTTAAATCTAAGGACTCTTTTATTTCTTCAGGTAAAATCAGATTAGACCAGCCATTTGATTCTAAGGAAACCCATTTCCATTGGGGGGTAAAGCAACCACCCTTTAATGGCCCTTCTGTGGTAAAATACTTTTCTATTGATTCAATTACTTCTTTAACTTTTTTGTGATGAGCATCGGTGAATATCTCAAACTCACACACTTCATCATCCCATGTGTTAAAGTGAAATATCCATTTTGATTTATCCTTTTTATGCCGACAGAAAAATGTCACTCTGCGAGGGATGGGAACTTTAGTGTCAGTTAATTTTTCCGAATCTCTAATAACACAAGTTCCAAACAGAGGAGGTAATTTACGAGCGTTTCTATCGAAGTTTCCCTCTTTGATATACCAACATTCTTCTATTTCATAATCTCTTTTAATTACTTGATAAGCACACAAACGCATAATCTGAGATTCATAGTCTTCGTAATGAGTAGTAGTGTGAGCGTAATTCCCATCATCGAAATAATTTTCAATAATGTCATCATAACTGTCATCACTTAATTTTTCACCCTCATGTTTTTTGATTATGTTGAGGAGTGATTGAATGTTTTTGACCGTTATGGAAGAACCCATTATATTAAAAACTTCAGAATCTAAATCGGATTCTATTTGTTGGGACTCCATCTTAATCAATACTTACTTATCTCACACACTATATTAGTGAATGCAGATTTTGTTATCTAAATAGGAAAACAACTAAATAGGAACTACACTAACTAAGTTTGATAGTTATGTTTGATGTCATTATTCCTACTTATAATTCTAATCCTCATTATCTCCGATTAGCGGTGGATTCTGTTTTGAATCAATCTTACTCTGATTTTCAAATATACATCTGCGATGGGACACCCGAAAAATTACCTCATAAAGCAGAAGAATCTTTAAAAGATTATACTGATTCCAGAATTACCATTATTCGACAAACAGGAATTGGGCCTTCTAATGCAAGGAATGAAGCGTTAAGCAAAGGAAATAACCCTTATGTGGCTTTACTTGATGGGGATGATTTATGGGATGAGCGTAAATTGGAGTATCTTGTCAGTTTCATTGAGAAGAAAAACCCTAAAATGATTTGGTCTGCTGTCAAAAAAGGAGCAGATGAGCAGACAAGCGAATTGTATCGTTCAGGTTATTTTGAAGATTTTGGAAAAATAGCATTTGAACACAGATGGTTTAGAGTTTTCTGGTGTCCTCTAGCCACATCTTCAATAGTGTTTGAAAGAACTTCTTTAGTTAGCGTAGGAGGGTGGGATGAAAAAAAGTTTATGGGTGAAGATACAGATTTGAATGTGAGAATGTTGAAAAAGTTCACACTTGATTCTTATCAACTAAATGTGTATATGGGGTTGTATCGCACCCACATAGGTCAAACTCATACTAACGAAGAACACTATCGCGAAAACATGAATGCAGGTTTAAAGTGGGCTGATAGAACTAAATTATTCGATGAAACTTTTAAAGATTTGAAAAATAGTTCCAAAGGTAATTACACTCAAGAATATTGGGACTTCCTTTACACCACAGTTCAAAATCATAGAATAGCAAGTCACAATCCTAATGAAAATGATTTTGTAAATTACATTATGCTTAGGGTTGATAACCTTCCTAATGGGACAAGGTTTAGTGAGAAGACTTGGGAATTGGATGAACTTTTGGGGTGATAATATTTTTGATGTAATTATACCTGTGTTTAAGACTAATCCCTTATTTCTAAGAGAGGCTATCAGTTCCGTTATTGTCCAAACTTTTCAAGAGTTTGAGATTTACATATCCGATGGGACACCTATTGACCATCCTTATCACAGTAAAAACACTTTGGCCGACTTTGATGATTCTCGCATACACATATTACAACAAGTGGGTAAGGGAATATCTGATGCTCGCAACCAAGCCTTAAGAGCAGGTAATAATCCTTATGTTTGCACTTTGGACTCAGATGATGTGTGGGATATAAGGAAATTAGAATATACTAAATTAATAATAGAGAATGAAAATAAACCTGTTAAAATGATGTGGGGGGCAGCAGCACACGGATTGGGATTGGATAATATTGAGTATAGGGCTGGTTATTTTGAAGAATGGGAAAAAACTAAACCCGAACACAGGTGGTTAAGATTATATTGGTCGCCTCTGATGACTTCGACTATCGTTTATGAACGAAAAAGTTTGGTGGATTTTGGAGGGTGGAATCCTTATATGACACTAGGGGAAGATATGGAAGTTAATTGGAAGTTTATGTGGTATTATCCTGACCAATGTATTCAAGCCCCTGTTTATTTAGGAAAATATCGTAGCCATGATAACTCAACAGTAGGGGGTGGAGAGTCAGGCCACACTAATTTTAATTCTTCAATTATACCTAACAGTCGAAGATTTTCTGCTGATAAAATGTTAGAGTCAATGAAACAGAACTCTAAAAACAACCTAACTCCTCATTGGAAACATTATTGGGCGTGGTATGAAAATGTTTTGCATAAGTGTCGTCAATCATGTAATCAAGAATATCTCGATGGTGACAGAACTCACCCTTTACACATACTTCAAAGACTTGATGGTGTTGATAATGGAAGTAAGTTTACCGAAAGACCTTCACTATTAACAGAGAAATATATGCTTACTTTGAAGCAATAACTTCCATTAAGAACGCTATTAGATTTTCCGTTTCTTTTTTCTGTCTTTTTTGAGCCTCTAAAGCCCACTCATACGCTTGTATTTTTGATTCAAAATGAGTGGATTTTATTGAGTTAATTTTATCCATCCAGACATCTGCACAGAAATAGTCTTTTTTACCTATATAGAACGCTCCTGAGCCTCCCGATTCATGGAGAGAGGGAAAGTCCTTAGTTAAGACAGGAATGCCCCTAGAACAAGCCTCTAAAACTACTTGTCCGTAGCCTTCAGAAAAGGTAGGGAATAAAAGCACATCAATGCTGTCGTAAAACTGTCTAATATCATCCACATAGGAAAGCACTTCACAGTTCTTTCCATCGTAATTATAGAATCTTTTCATCAGATTAATCATCTTGTTTCCAGACCCCCACCCACCTGTCAAAAGTTTAAAATTATGCTCTGGGTAGTTCAACATACATTCCCGAATTATTTTCTGACCTTTAGCGACACTACTGTTTATTATTCCAATAGTAAAGTCATCTTTACTCTTATCGGTCGGCTTTTTCAACCATTGGTCAAAATCTAAGTAAGGGTGTGTGACTATGGATTTAGGATTAGAGTTTACCATGTAATCGCAAGTATCTAAATTGTGATGGCTAATGTGCATAACCGCATCTGCTGTGTTAGAGTGGTAATGAGAAAAGTAAGGGATGTTTTTATGTTCCCTATCTAAGTAGGCTCTATTTACCTTGCGTAAGTTAGTGGAAAAATCAGCGTGTAAATCTATCGGCGTATCTAAATGTTCAGTTTCAAGTGAGCCTTCAACCATCATATTGAAAGAATAGTCTAAATCCCAAAGTTCAGTTATGACCTTTATTCCTAATGCTTGGATTTCTGCTATCCATGCGGCTGACGCTAAAACTGTCTGGTTGAATAAAATTATAGCATCAGGTTTGTGTTCATTTTCTTCCAACCTCTCTTTAACCAGACTTAACCACCCTGAAGGAAAATACTGTTCTTCCACCGATATTCTATGGACTAAATCATCATCAAAATCTCCATTCCACATACCTTCTTTACTCTGTTGTTTAACTATGGCATTCGATTCAATCCCTGCTTTTTGAAGTCTTTCTAAGACGCGATAGGAATGGATTTCTCCACCTCCAAAGGCGGGGGGCCACCCTGCTGAAATTAAAGTTATCTTCATATAATTCCCTCAGTTATATTTATGATTGACAGCAGAAGAAGTTATCTGTAAGTAAGGGTCATTAAAAACCTTTAAATGGGGTATCAGCCCTATGCGATTATAACCTGCTTGGTGAAATTGCTCGCAGATTACTGTGGTGTCACAATCGAAACTTTGTAAGTAGTCAGAATAACCTGAAAAACGACACCCTTCAATAATAGCCTTCATTCTATACAGGCAAACTAAATTGAAAGTGGAATACAGAGGAAGAATCTCATCTATCTCACTAACTAAATCTTGGGGATTCAAAGATGATAGGGATGTTTGGAACAACGGTTTTTCTTCAGTTATTTTATTGTCCCACATATCTTCATCTGATGTTAATCTGGTCGCCCAATGGTCGTAAAAAGGAACTTTAAACTTTACACCTTGTGTGCGGGCTATCTCAATCATGTAATCCGTAGGGGGAGCATAAGATGTAGCCGATAGGATGTCCCATTCGTGAATGTTATGGAATAGCAACTTTAAACTTTCGACTGATAATTGGCAATCAACTTCGACAGACATAGCATAGTCGTAAAACGATAAGTCTCTGACTTGATTAAAACACTCATTTCTGGCTTTGGCTAAATTATTTACTCTATCTCCATCCACAACACTTTGATAAAAATTAGTCTGAATGTCTTCGGTCTTTAATCGGTGCTCGGAAAAATAGTTGGGTGCTTCTTTCATACACTCTTCAAGAAGTGTTTTACTGTTATCTTCAGAGTCATTCTCATAGACGGAAATGCCAAACTCAATCTCAGGATAGTGCTCAGTTATGTGTTTGACTTTACTCCACCAACGAGGAATCGTTATTTCTGCGTTTCTAACAATAGTGCAGATAAGTATTTTCATTCATCTTCACCAGACCTCTTCTCTAATGAAAGTTGGTAATCACAAGTCCCGAAGTTTTGGTCGCCCCACACCACGAATCTTCTAAGAGGGACAAAAATTGGAGTGGTAATTTTTCCTATAACTTTTCTCCAATTCATATTTGCACCTCTGAGATGGCTCTTTCTAAAAGTTTCATTTCTATACTTCCGATAAATTGATTATTACCAATGTAAAAACCGCAACTATCTAAAGCATCTGAGTTAGGTGTTGGAACTACTTTGATTGAATCGCCATTATGGGCGTTTTGCATATAAGACTTAACGAAAGGTTGATTGAGGAGATTTCCTATTAGAAAAGGTCGTGTTTCAATACCGTGTTTTTCTAAACTTTCCAATACTTTACTACGGATAGTAGGAGAATTACAAATGAAAGGAAGAACCATACTACTGTTTCCTTCTAAATTGAAGGGTTTAAATAACTGAGGGTGCTTTCGGATAATAGTGTCGAATTGTTTAAGATTCTGTTTTCTTATTTCAATAAATCTGTTTAAATGAGGTAATTGAGTTAAACCAATCACAGCGTTTATCTCACCACTCCTGAAATTGAAACCCCCTTCAGGAAATAAGAAGCGAGTGTCTATATCTGGGTTTTCCTTTTCGTATTTATCCTTTACTTCTTGTGGGAGTTCTCTCGACATACCGTGTGACCTAAGCATTAGAAGTAAGTGGTAAAAATCTGTGTCATCGGTGCAAACCATCCCCCCTTCGATTGTGGTCATGTGGTGTCCAAAGTAAAAACTAAATGTTGAACCTACCCCGAAAGTCCCAACGAGTTGTCCTTTAAAATCAGCCCCGTGAGATTCACAGCAATCTTCAATGATGTGAGCATCGGGAAAATAATTACTAACTAAATCCATATTGAGGGGTGAACCCATTAAATGTGTCGCCCAGATGACATTTACATCAGGATGTTCTTCCTTTACTTGCTTTAAAGTTTCTTCAGAGAATCCAAAATCCCATAAATCATTATCACATACTACAAATCGAATGTTAAACTGTTGTAATGTTGCGATATTAGTAGCCCATGTGCAAGCAGGAGTTAAAACAACCATCTCTTTGTCTGAGGGGTCAAAGAACTTCCTTTTCAAAGCCCACAACAAAGTAGTGTTAGCCGATGAACCTGAATTGACAAATACTGAGTGTTTAACTCCTAACCATTCAGACCACTTTTTCTCAAACTTCTTTACCTTTAAGCCGTTAGTGAAACGATTACTCCCTTCTATGAAGTGCATCATAGCAGATTTTTCTTCCTCTCCAATAGCATTCGCCATTAAAGGCCATTTATAATTTGACAATGTTTCGCCCCCCTTGCATCATTGAAAATTGTAGTCTCTCTCCTCTCCCTGCTTGCCTTTCTGCATTGACAGTTTGGTATAGCCACACCCAATAGTCCTCACTTATACCACTATCACTCTTCTTCAATTCTTTAAACATATTCTCAAAGGTATCAGGTCTTCCTGTGGGTGCTATACCAGATTCTTCACCATGCGATTCCCCACCTTTAGTAGTTTGATTAAGATGAACTCGGTAAGTTCCAACAGACGCTTCCACTTGATGTGCATCATAATACTTCTTCAGTATCTTAACATTCAAATCTGTATCTTCACCCATCGTGATTGTCGGATTCCACCAACCTACTGACTCAACAGCCTCTCTGGAATAAACCTGTGTGGAAGTCATTAAAGGATTCCAACAAACTCTAAACCAACGGTGTTGGGGTAGTGTTTTACCCCAATCATTTAAGATACCTCCGAAAGAAGTTATTTCTTTTTCTCGACCTGAAGGAGATTTTATTGTTTGGTTAATCTGGGCTTCACCCCAAATCAAATGTAAGTCAGGATTTTCTTTCAGTAATTGATTGTAGTATTCCAATTTTAATTCAAACCATGTGTCATCCGAATCTAAAGTAGCGAGATAAGGATTGCTACCTAATTTTCCTGCTTGATTACGAGCATCGGATATTCCCATACCCAATTGTTGAACAATGGTTATTCGCTCATCGTCATAGTCTGCTAGAGTTTTATTAGAATGCCACGCATGGTCTTCAGGTGTTCCATCAGATATGTATATTTTAAAGTCGGAAAAAGTCTGTTTCAAAACGGAATCCACAGCCTCTCTCAAATACTCAGGCTCAGTCTTGAAAACAGGTATAATCACATCAAACATCTTAATCCTCCAATAAGTTTTCATTACTATGAATGGCTTGTGCTTTATCTAAGTTCTCTTTTTCCGATTCAGAGTGGACGGTCTGTAAGTATAATAGAAAATCCTGTCCGTTAAACTGTGTTCGGTTCAAAAGCATCAAAGCAGCATCATTACACTCAAAGTGCCAATAAGGTTGATTGTTAAATACATCTTCAATAGCCATCAGCCACGATTCAATATTAAAATACTCTGTCAAAGGAACGTATTTTGCCTTTCCAATAGTAGCCTGTTGAATAGCAGGATAATCAGTTGTGATAACAGGCGTTCTTCTTAAGAGTGCTTCGTGACCTACTTGACCATAACCCTCAATCCAAGAAGGAAATAAGAATACGTCAATCATATCGAAAAATCCAACAATATCTTGACTGTAATCTCCCAATCTAACTCTATCGGAAAAATCTGTCCCATATTCTTCTTTCAATGAAGCCACAAAAGTTTCTCCATCACCCCACCCCCCTTGCAGAATTAGAAAATTATACGGTGTCTGTGCAATAACTTGAGAAATTATTTCCTTTCCTTTCCTTTCAATAGGATTTATGATTCCAATCGTGTAATCAGATGGATTTTTGACAACAGGTTGATAATGGTTTCCATAGTCTATATCCCTTATCCATTTGTCAGATATTAACGGGTGTAAAACAAAGTCCTTACCCTTTGAAGGTTTCAAATATTCTAATATTTCGTGGTGGAAATGACATAGGTGCAAGTGATAATTAACTTCTGGGATGTTCTGTTTTCTCATTAACTTAAAGTTCTCAGGATGACCTACCTTTTCTATCAAAGTTTCCTTTACTTTATGAAATGTTTCCAAAAGAGTCAAAGAGGGGTTTTCTTGATTACTGCGAACAAGTTCAGCAATATAATCACTTTCAACATCAAAAGAAGTAGTAATGATTGTTCCAAAATAAGGTTTTAATTTATCTATCACTTCAGAAATATTTTCAGGAAATAAAGTTTGAAGATAAACAATTCCTATGTCTTTTTTTGGTTCACGGCTAAGTTGAGCCAATAACACATCTAAGTAATCATTAGTAGGGATGTGTAGGCTATTTATATCTTGAAAAATTATTCCTCCGCCGAGTTTCACCCCATAATCCTTTATCGCCTGTTTAATGTATGGCAATACTAATCTTTTGTAATTTCCACTTCCATTATCATAACCTTCTATTTCAGGAACAGCCGAATATATACACGACTCATGCCCATTTTCATTTAAAAAATGGTTTAACCTGTCCATGTATATTTCAGCCCCACCCCATGAGGGCATAGAAGTAATACTAATTATTCCAACTCTCAATTGGAAGCCCCCTGTGACATTGAACTCAAAAATTGAATAAAAGCATTTAGTTCGTGCTGTTGCCTCTTAATCAAATCTTCTCTAGTTCTTCGTGCTTTAGAACCCCACTCTTTCTGACTGTCGAAAACATCATTTAAAGCGTTTAACCATGAATCTATGTTCTCATAATCTTGTGGCTCAATGAATAAAACATCATCTAAAGTGGCTTCTTGGATAGTAGGGTATCTTTTAGTTATCACAGGTGTCCCACGAACCAAAGACTCATGGGCTACTTGACCATATCCTTCCACTAAAGAAGGCATAAAGAAAACATCAATCGAGTCAAAGAAATCAATGATGTCATCAACATAATGTATCAATTCCACACGCTCGCTGAAATCGTGATTGTATTCGTTTTTGAGCGATGATAAAAATATATTTCCTGCTCCATGTCCACCTTCCAAAATCTTAAATTGATAGGGTGACTGAGCAATAACTCTTAACATTACATCTGAACCCTTTTTAGGTATGGGATTTATCATTCCTACTACTAACTCACCTTTATTCTTTTTTAATATTTTTTCTTTCAAAGGTCTTTCCAACCATTTACTCTCTAAAAGTGGGTGCAAGACAAACTCGTAAGGTCGAACTCCAAAGATTTCATTTATGACTTTCTGATTAAAATCAGTTAAATGAAGTATTCCCTCCATTTCAGGATTATAGTGTCTGACTGTTAAAGTTCTTCTATCATCATCAAGTAAATCTTTAAACTCCTTCTTGAGAGCAAATATTTTTTCTATCACAGGTTTTCCCTCTTGAGAGGCTTCTTTTTCCAATTGTAAAACAATATTGTAATCTATGTCAAAGGAAATAGAAATTAATTTTTTAAAGGGTTTTCCAAACATTTTGCGATAGTCTATCTCACTTAATGAAGTTAAGTTCTCCACATAAATTATACCAATATCAAAATCATTCTCAGGTATTCTATCATTTATCATATCAGCCCACGTTTGCATTCTGTCTATTTGTTCCACCTTAGAAAGATTTCTGCAATTATCATAAGTGTCTTGAAACATGATTTTAATAGTGTCTTTAGTTATTTCAGGTGCGAAAGGAGGGACTATTCTCATTACTTGGGAATCTCCCGAATCGTAATCAGCATTGGCTTCGGTAGCAGTTATCCCCCAAGCCTCTATTCCATTTTGATTAAGAGCATCAACAATTCGATAAAGGTAAGTTTCGCCACCAGCCCAAACAGGAGGCCACCCTAATGATAAAACACCTATCTTCATTCTTCCGACCTACTTAGTTGATACAAGAGAATGGTATTTCTCTTAAGGTCTTCTGCTACCATTATCTTAACCATTTC